>Ga0190349_1000003_pt1 | contig 130424 bp, 111 predicted proteins | sample 48721378_MG_FD_179798 | JGI IMG/M metagenome (GOLD analysis project Ga0190349, IMG submission 179798) | Hydrothermal vent microbial mat bacterial communities from Southern Trench, Guaymas Basin, Mexico - 4872-13-7-8_MG | ecosystem: Environmental > Aquatic > Marine > Hydrothermal vents >...
TGAACCTACTGAAACAGAAAGCAAACGAGACTTGGATATGTTTGTGGGAGCCATGAAAAAGATTGCCGAAGAAGCCGCTACCCAGCCCGAACTTCTCAAGGAAGCTCCCCATGGCACCTATGTGCGACGGCTAGATGAGACCAGCGCTGCGCGCCGCCCGGTCTTGCGTTGGCGACCTGATGTGGTTCAGGATGAAGACCAGGGAGAAAACTAAAGAAAAGGGGGAAAAAATTAGTGTCGATCCAGGATCTTATCCTTAATCTTCATCATTTTTGGGCTGAACATGGCTGCTATTTGGCAGCGTCTTATGATGTCGAAGTTGGGGCGGGAACGATGACTCCTGATACTTTCTTCCGAGTTCTTGATTCCCAACCATGGAAAGTAGCCTATGTTCAGCCTTCTCGCCGACCAGCCGACGGCCGCTTTGGTGAAAATCCCCATCGAGTTCAAAAACATTTTCAATACCAGGTGATTATCAAGCCATCCCCTGAGAATATTCAGTTTCTTTATTTACAGAGTTTGGAAAGATTAGGGATAAATTTAAGAGAACACGACATCCGTTTTGATGAAGATAATTGGGAATCACCCACCATCGGTGCTTGGGGAGTAGGATGGCAGGTTCTCCTTGATGGATTAGAGATTACCCAGTTTACTTATTTTCAGCAAGCTGGAGGAATAGATCTTTTCCCAGTTCCCGTTGAAATAACTTATGGAATCGAAAGGTTAGAGATGTTTCTGGAAGGCAAAGATAACATCTATGATCTTCAATGGTCTGATGATGTAACCTATCGGGAATTGAGATGGGAAGAAGAAAGACAGTTCTCTGAATACAATTTTAATCAGGCTGACTTGAATTTTATCCGCGATTCCTTTTCTCGTTATCTAGAAGAGGCCCAGAATTTAATTAACCAGGGATTGCTTTTACCGGCTTATGATGAGTGTTTAAAGTGCTCTCATCTTTTTAATCTTTTAGATGCTCGAGGGGCCATTAGCGTCACCGAGAGGGTGAAACTAATCTCACAAATCCGGGCATGTGTGTTGCAAATTGCTCAAAACTATGTGTCTCAGGGAGAAAAGTAAATGCCAGAGTTACTGTTGGAGATCTATACTGAAGAAATGCCGGCTGCGCACATAAAAGCTGGTTTAGCCCAATTAGAGGAGGGCCTAAAAAAAGAATTAACTGCCCGGGAGATTGAGTGGGATGATCTTGAAACTTGGGGAACGAACCGGCGGTTGATTGTGGTCGGAAATTTGGCCTCTCATCAGAAAGATCGAGAAGAAATAATTATTGGTCCACCTCGAAAGGTCGCTTTTGATGAGCAGGGTAATCCCACTTCTACACTTAAAGGTTTTGCTAAAGCTAAGGGAATTAAAGTTGAAGAAGTAGAAATTATCCAGACAGAAAAAGGAGAGTATGCTGGAGCAAGAAAAAAAGTAAGAGGCCAACCTACTGGAGAAATCCTAGCTCAAGTGCTTCCTCCCTTGATAACATCTCTTTCCTTCCCCAAGATGATGCGCTGGGGGAGCAATCCACTAAGATTTTCCCGGGCGATTCATAATCTTCTCTGTTTGTTTTCGGGAAAAGTAATTAACTTTGAAATTAGCGGGCTAAAAAGCTCTAATTTTTCCTTCGGTCATAAAATCCATTCTCCTCAACAAATTTTTCCCCAAGAAATAGCTGAATATTGTCAGGTGTTAAAGAAAAATACCGTTGTTGTTGATCCAGAACAGAGAAGAAAAATGATTCTTAATCAAATGAAAACTCAACTAAATAAAATTCAAGCTGAAATCAGTGCGGATGATGAGCTCCTCGAGAAATGGGTTTATGATGTGGAATATCCTTACGTGTTTTTAGGTGAATTTCCTGAAAAATACTTGAAACTTCCCCTCGAAGTTTTAAGAACAGCCATGAAGGAAGGGCAAAGTTTGTTTGCTTTAGTGAAAAAGAAAAAACAGCTTCCTTATTTTTTGGGCTTGGCTGACGCTAGAAGTGACCGAAAAGGATTAATTAAATTAGGAAACGAACGTGTTCTTAAAGCTCGTCTTGAGGATGCTCTTTTCTTTTGGGAGAACGACACGCGGATTCTTTTAGAGGAAAGAAAAAAAGATTTGGCTAAAATTGTTTTCCAAGAAGCGTTAGGGACTTACCAGCATAAGGCCCAAAGACTGGTTGAGATAATTAGTTATTTATCTCGAAAAGTTGACTTGGCTAAAGAAAAAAAAGATTTAGTTCTGGCGGCCGAATTAGCTAAAGTAGATTTATTAACCGACATGGTTCGTGAGTTTCCTTCCCTTCAAGGAATAGTTGGTGGTCTATATGCTCGACATGAGGGATATCCATTACCTATCTGGAAGGCTATTTATGATCACTATCTCCCCCAAAGTGCAGAGGACCGGCTCCCTTCAACTCTATATGGATGCTTATTATCGCTGGCTGATAAAATTGATAACATTGTTGGTGTTATTGGGCTAGGAGTGGATGTCTCTGGTTCGAAAGATCCATTTGGGCTAAGGCGGGAAGCCCAAGGAGTTTGTCGAATAATTTTGGAGAAGAAGTTAAATATATCTTTAAAGAGACTTCTTAACAAGGTTATCAAGACTTATGGCTCTCAGCTGCGCTTGGAAGCAAGCTGTGTCGAGGAAAAATGTTTGGAATTTTTTCAGAATCGCCTGGAATATCTTTTTTCCCAACAGGGATATCGTTACGATTTAATAAAAGCGGCTTTAGGTCCAGGAGTTGATAACCTCTATTTCGCCAGCCGCCGATTGGCTGCTCTCGATAGTCTAAAAGATACCTCTCGCTTCATCCATCTCGTTCTTTTGGCCAAGAGAGTCAACAATATTCTTAGAGGAAGCCCTGGCTACCAAGTGAATCCTGATTTATTTCTGGAAAAAGAGGAAAAGGAATTGTATTCTTCTTACCAAATTATTAAGGGCAATCTAACCTCGCTTCTTAAAAAAGGGGATTTTTTAAAAGCTTGTCGCCTAACTCTCAGTCTGCGCGGGCCAATTAACAATTTTTTTGATCGGGTTTTGGTGATGGCTGAAGACAAGAGAATCAGGCGTAATCGCCTGGCCTTGCTTCAACAGCTTAAAAATTTATTTGACGAGCTAGCCGATTTTTCCCAAATTGTAATTGAAGGTTGAGGAAAAAGAGTTAATAAAGAATTTATTGTTTTTTTTCTTCTTGTTCTTTAAATTTTTCTAATTCTTCTTCGGGAACAAATTTTTGCTCTAAAGCAATGATCTTGACTAGATTTCCAGGGTAATTGTGATTCTTTTTCTCCCCGTAAGGGTGAAACTGAACTCCAATTTGATAACGGTAACTTTTTCCAGGGTTTGGTGAAGACCAACGGACTTTTCCCTTCATTAAGAGAGGAGCCCTTTCTCCTGGAATGGAAATAGCCAAAATTAATTCTTGGTTAATTTTAATTTTTTGTTGGCTTAAAAAGCGAAGGCCCCCCCGGCTGATGTCCATTACTGGACAGAATTCTTCTTCGTATGTTCGCGAATACGAGATTAATTTTTTCTTTTTATAGTTTACTGTTGCCCCCGGAATTTCAAAACGTATGCAGGTTCGACGCTCTAATCCTTTATAATCCATACTGTTCCTCCAGGTTGACTCAGCTCCCCCTCATCCTTGGTGGCATTATCTACCTAGGATTAAATATAGCATATAGTTTATAAAAGTCAAAAAATATTTTTGCTTTTTTCTCCAAATACAATAAAAATAATGAGGTGATTATTCTCCCCGCGGGACTGATTGTAGTCAGGAAGGAAAAAGAGGAGTGGAAGTTTCTTCTCTTGCGTGCTTTCCGGAACTGGGATTTTCCTAAAGTCGATGTTAACTTATTTGAGGAGTTAAGCTTAAGCGAGTTAAGGAAATGTCTGTGAGAGCGGAAGACTAGTTTTGATGTTTTTTTTTAGAAATTATAATTAAAGTCACGGCATATCCGCAATTGAATAAGTGCGTATATTAATCTAAGCTCAAGAAATAAAGTGTCTTCTTCAGATTAAATTTGAAATTATTCTCTTTATCTAAGGGTGCCTTCGTAGTGAGCCGTTAACTGGCGTTTTCGTACTTCTTCAGGCGTGTAAAGAGGAAGAAGAACCGGGGCAATGCGGTCGGCTTTGATGCCTGCTTCTTTTAGTTCTTGCTCGTATTTGGCCACGTGTTCCAGGGTGAGTTTGCCAAGCTTGACTTTCTTAACGTATTCAGCGGCGTTACGACCGGCGCGACGGCCAAAAACATTGTAGTCAAGCACCGAATTACCCATTAAGCGATTTCGGCCATGAACTCCACCTGAGGCTTCGCCGGCCACATAAAGACCGGGTATTGTTGTTTCGGCTTTTTCGTTTATTTCGATGCCCCCATTTTGATAATGGAGAGTCGGGAAGATTAACATTGGCTCTTTGGTAATATCAATACCATAGCGGTTGAACTGGCGAAACATGGCCGGAAACTGGTGATTGATGTATCCTTCTCCTTGGAGCATTTCGATTAGAGGTGAATCGAGCCAGATTCCAACTCGGCCGCTTTGGGTGGTAATTCCGTTTTTCCTTCCGTTACATTCTCTGATGATGGCCGCTGCTTCAACATCTCGTGGTTCGCGAGGAAAGACAAAAAGTTCGCCATCTTTATTAACGGGTTGTCCCCCGGCTCCTCTAATCTTTTCAGTAATTAAAAAGCCGGCAATCTGCTCAGGATAAACGGCACCAGTAGGATGATATTGAACTGAATCCATATAGAGAAGGTTAGCCCCAGCTCGGTAAGCCATGACCAGGCCGTCACCGGTGGCCCCGTAATGATTGGTGGTGTCAAAGCCTCGAATATGAAGCCTTCCGAATCCTCCGGTAGCGATGATGGTGGCCTTGGCTTTGACCGAAAAATACTCCTCAGTCTCCATATTATAGAGAATGCCTCCAGCACAGCGGCCTTGGTCATCAATGATGAGCTCTACGGTCGGCATAAACTCTAAAATTTCCACCATTTCGGGGTGGTTGCGGACTTCATCCATCAGGGTCCGCATGATAATGGCCCCGGTGTAGTCACGACAAGAATGCATCCGTTTACGGGATGTTCCTCCACCGTGGAGAACTTGCATGGTTCCATCGGGAAGTTTATCCCAAACGACTCCCAAGTCCTCAAGCCATTTAACTACTTTTGGTCCGTCCTCAGTTAAGGCCCGGACCAGCTCGGGTTTATTATCAAAGTGACCCCCCCCAATAGCATCAAGATAATGTCGAGTAGGTGAGTCCTGGGGCATGTCGGCCGCTTGCATTCCACCTTGGGACATCATGGAGTTAGCATCGCCGATGCGGAGTTTGGTGGAAATAATTGACTTGGCTCCATTTCTCATGGCTTCAATAGCGGCGGCACATCCTCCTCCGCCACCACCGATAATAAGAATATCTGTTTCGAAATCAGGTTGGCTTAAGTCAAATTTCTGAGGATCAATTCGACTGTGAGACTCAAGAAGATCCGCCACTTCAGCGGTTAATAATTCACCTTTATTTGGACCAACTCTTACCTGGCGTCGTGCGTCAGGTTTGTAATCCGGGTGGAAATCCTGGAGAACCTTTTCTCTTTCTTCGGCTGTCATCGGGGGAAAAACAGGCTTTCCTGACTTCGCCAATTCAAACCTTTTAGCCCTTGTCTGGGCCACTTTGTCTAGGGAAGGTTTCATATATTCTGGATACATTTTTTTTACTCCTTCCTATAAATTATTCCATATCTCGTTCGTAGTAGAGTTTTTTAAGCTCTTCCCGATTCATCTTCATTAATTTTTCGTATTCTTGGTCATATTTATGTTCTTTGATTTCTTTTATTCTTTTTTCTAGGTGCTGGCTTTTTTTGTTGAGGTATCGTCCATGAAGGCGTCTGGCCAATAGACCGACGTTGAACTGGACGATTTCCGCCGGGCACCGGATGGCACAGAGACCGCAGCAAAGACAATCAAAAGATAGATCCATAACTTTTTCTATGTCCCCTTGTTTAGCTGCCTGGATGTAGTCCATTACCTCCAAATCTTGAGGACAGGCTTTGGTACAGGTAGCGCAAGCAACGCAGCGGAAAATTTCCGGATAAAGCAGTTGAAAAGTTTCGACGGTGGGTTGCAACTTTTCTAAATCATAGATGGCCTTTCTGGCGGGAATAGCCGGCAGTTGAGCCAACCACATTCCTTCTTGGACAAGAGTGGTACAGGCTAAACCGGTATAAATTTTGAAATCACCCGGCATCCGGTAGACAGTAGCACAGGCACCACAAAAGCCCTCCCGGCATCCTGCTCCCCTCTTTATCTGGTAGCCAGCATATTCAATGGCTCCCATAATAGTTGAGCCAGCTGGTACCTTGTGAGCTTTACCCATGATGTAAACAGTGACCAAATTATTGGTTGCTTCCTCTGATTTTTTCTTTGTTTTCTTCTTGTTTTGGTGGGAGCTTCCTGTTGGCCCCAATTCTTGCTTCATGTTTATCCTCCCAGAATAGAATTAATCGGGGAATCTTCCTGACTAAAATTTATTGATAAAGCCTGGTTCATTGATTATTCCCCAGAGGGTGGTCCTCCATTTTCTGATAATTCAAGGCGGCCTAGTTTGCGGATATAATCCGTAAACTCGTTCATGACATTGACAAATTTTTTACCCTCAGCTGCGGAAACCCATTCTAAGCGCAACCGATCAGGGTTAATCCCGAGATCACCTAAAAGCTTTTTGAGTAATTTAATACGGCGAAGAGTTTTATAATTTCCATCTTGGTAATGACAATCGCCAGGATGACAACCACCGATGAACACTCCGTCGGCCCCTTTTTTGAAGGCCCAGAGAACATGTTGAGGATCAACGCGGGAGGAGCACATAACTCGGATGATGACGCCGTTGGGCTGATATTCCATTCGCGAAGTTCCCGCTAAATCAGCTCCAGCTGAGGTACACCAGTTGCAAGCAAAACAAATAATTTTTGGTTCAAATTCAGCCATTTTATCTATCTTTCTCCTTCCAAGATGATGTCAACCATTGATAATATTTGTTCATCAGTAAAATTACGTTGTTGGGCAGCGCCTGACGGGCAGGCAGCTATGCATGCCCCACAGCCTTCGCATAAGACTTCATTGACGATGACCACTTTCTTTTGCTCATCAAAGATTCGGGCTTCATAGGGACACTGGGGAATGCATATTTTGCATCCACAGCAGAGATCTTCATCGACTTCAGCCACGATGGGATCGTGGCTTAATTCGTCAGAGGAGAACATGGCCAAAACTTTGCTGGCAGCGCCACTGGCTTGAGCCACTGTTTCCGGAATGTCTTTGGGGCCTTGGGCCACGCCAGCTAGAAACATGCCGGAGACCATGCTCTCTACAGGACGTAATTTTGGATGAGCTTCGGAGAAAAAGCCATCTTTGTCGATCGAAATCTTTAAAACTTTAGCTAGTTCCCTTGCTCCTTGAGAGGGACGGATGGCCATCGCCAGAACAACCAGATCGGCTTCGATCTGGATATCTTTTCCCGAGAGAGTATCTACTCCCCAAACGATAACTTTACCGTTTTCCTGAAAGATTTTTGAAACTTTTCCTCGAAGATAGACAACCCCATCTTCTTCAGTCGCTCGCTGGACAAATTCTTCATACCCCTTACCACCAGAACGGATGTCGATATAAAAAACGTAGGCTTGACCATCGGGAACATGATGTTTGTAAAGCATGGCATGTTTGGCGGTATACATACAGCAGATTTTGGAACAGTAGGCGTTGTGAAGTTCGGGGTCACGAGAACCACAGCATTGGATAAAAACTACTTCTTTAGGGACACGGTGATCAGATGGCCGGAGCACTTCACCCTTAGTTGGTCCGGAAGCGGAAAGGAGTCGTTCAAATTGCAATCCATCTAATACATCAGGAATCTTTCCGTAGCCGTATTCAGCCATTCTTTCTTTTTCATAAAGATCATAACCAGTGGCCACAACGATTGCTCCCACTTCTTCCTCGATAATCTGGGGAGGCATGTCGTAATTGATAGCTTTTGGTTCGCAGACATCAATACACTTACCGCAAGCAATAGGCACAAGACCTGGGCAGTGAGCACTGTCAAGAGTGTAGGAGGCGGGAATAGCCTGGGGAAAAGGTATGTAGATGGCCTTTCGGCCAGTTAGGCCCAGATCGAATTCATTGGGTACCACAACCGGGCAGACTTCGGAACATTCCCCGCACATTGTACAAGCATCGGGGTCAACATAAGTTGGTTTTTTCCGGATTTTAACTTTGAAATTGCCGACAAATCCCGAAATTTCCTGAACTTCACTGTAGGTCATGAGTTTAATATTGGGGTGCTTAGAGACTTCGACCATCTTAGGGGTCAAGATACACTGCGAGCAATCTAGGGTGGGGAAGGTTTCTGATAATTGAATCATATGTCCCCCGATGGAAGGGCTTCTTTCTACCAGGATGACTTCGTAGCCTCCGTTGGCAATATCCAGGGCCGCCTGGATACCGCTAATGCCTCCCCCGATGACCAAGGCTCTCTTAGTGATCGGGACACTGATGGGCTCGAGGGGGGTGTTCCGCTGAACTTTTTCAACGATACTCTTGGCTATTTTGATAGCCTTAGCGGTGGCTTTGCTTTTTTCTTTATGGACCCAGGAGCATTGTTCACGAATGTTGGCAATTTCACATTGGTAAGGATTAAGACCCGCCATGTTGGTTGCTTTGCGAAAGGTTGATTCATGGAGGGTAGGGGAACAGCAGGCCACAACAACACTGTCTAAGTCTTTTTCCTTGATTGACTCAATAATAAGTTTTTGTCCTGGGTCAGAGCACATGTAAACATAATCTGTCGCGAGAACAACTCCTTCGTGTTTAGCTAATTCTTCGGCAACTTTTTTCACATCTACAGTTCCCGCGATATTGATTCCGCAATGACAGACAAAAACTCCAGTGCGTTTCTTATTTTTCATTTCTTGCCTCTTTACGAGTAAATTTCATTTGGACCTTTACTTCTTTTTTGCCTTAGCTTTGGTTGCGCCGGTTTTTTCTTCCTCTAAAGTTTGGAGTCCATACTCATATCCTTTGTCGAAGGCCTTAATATTCAATTCGAGAAAGCGATCAGGGACTAGTCCAGGGAGAGCTTTTTTCATCGACTCGGGCTTGACTAATTTGGTTACCGCGGTAAAAAATCCAAGCATCACCAAATTAGCGATAATTCGATTGCCTAATTCTTCGGCAAAACGAGTAGCGGGAACGGCATATATTTTTATCTTTCCGCGGGGTGGATTAGGTTTGACTAAGTCCTTATCAATGATGAGAAGGCCGTCTTCCCGCAGTTCTGGCTCATATTTATCATAAGCTTCTTGGGACATGGAAACCAGAATTTCGGGCTTGGTAATATAGGGGTAAAGGACTCGGTCATCAGAAACGACCAGTTGAGAACTGCAGGCGCTTCCCCTTGCTTCAGGTCCAAAGCTTTGGTTCATCGTGGCGTGTTTATTATCATAGAGAGCTAAGGCTTTGCCGGTGATTAAGCCACACCGGATGATACCTTGTCCTCCGAATCCAGAAAATCTAATCTCGGTCATAGTTAATTCTCCCGTAGAGTTGATAATCATCTCCCAGCACTCGGGATAGATGTTGGTTCATGGCGTCGAGGAAGGTGGGTTTTTCCTTCTCGACAAATTTCCCAACGATAAGTTTTCCCTGATATGAGATATCTAAATTTCTTGTATCCGCGCCGTGTTGAATTTCGGAATTGTCGTAGTAATAACGTAGGAGATTAAGACCATCACCCAGGCGATTGCGGCGGGCATAAAGTGTAACGCAAGGAGTGATGACTTCGATAAAGGAAAATCCTGGCCTTTGGAGAGCATCCATAATTGACATAGTTACCCGGCGAAGGTGTAAAGCAGTCCAACGGGCGACATAAGTTGCTCCCGCCGCATCCATTAAAAAGGGAAGATTAAAGGGGTATTCAAAGTTCCCATAAGGTGCGGTTGAGGCGTTAGCTTCGATAGGAGTTGTAGCGGCTACCTGTCCTCCGGTCATGGCGTAATTAAAATTATTGACGCAGATGACTACTAAATCCATATTCCGACGAGCGGCGTGGATGAGGTGATTACCGCCAATTCCGGCCAGATCTCCATCCCCACTGAAGACGATAACTTTTAATTCCGGGTTGGCAAGCTTAAGCCCCGTGGCAAAGGGAACTGCCCGGCCATGGGTAGTATGGAAAGAGTCTAATTTGATATAACCGGCTACTCGGCCAGTGCATCCAATACCAGAGACAACGGCCACTTTATCTAGGTCAATTTGAGTTTTCTTTAGAGCTTCAGCGAAAGAGGTGACTACAGTGCCTATCCCGCAACCTGGGCACCAGATGTGAGGAATACGATCCATCCGCAAAAGATCTTCGATTGGATTTCTTTCTTCTAATCTATCTTCGGCTTTCATTTGACGGCCTCCTTAATGGCATTATAGATATCGTCAGGATTGTGGACCCAACCCCCGCAATGGGGGACATGAATAACTTTGGCCTGACCAGCGGCACATCGTTCGACTTCGTAAACGATTTGTCCATAATTGATTTCAGGAACCACGAAAGATCCTACTAGAGAAGCTAATTCTCTGATCCTCTTTTCGGGGAAGGGCCAGACGGTAATGAGTCTTAAGGTACCGACCTTGATTCCTTCCTGACGAGCTTTCTGAACGGCGCGGGTGGCCACCCGGGAAGTTATTCCGTAAGAAAGAACGACCACTTCCGCCGTGTCTATTTCGTCTTCTTCTAATCTAATAATTTTATCAGCATTTTTTCTGATTTTGTCACATAAATGGCGAACACACCAATCTTGGCATTCAGCATTAATGACAGGGTAACCCCGTTCATCATGAGTGAGTCCGGTGGTGTGAAAACGATAGCCATCTCCAGCTTTAATCATAAAAGGAATCCCGTCTTTATCGAGTTTGTAAGGCAAGTATTCTTCTTTGGGGCCGGCATACCATTTTCTCTCGACCACCTCTATTTCTTCAGCCGGGGGAATGACTACCTTTTCATGCATATGTCCCACGCATTCATCGGTCATGATAAAAGTGGGGACTCGGTATATTTCCGCCAGATTAAAGGCTTCAATGGTTAAATCGAAACATTCTTGAGGTGAGTCAGGGGCTAGGGCAATAACTTCGTAATCACCGTGGGAGCCCCATCGAGCTTGCATTATATCTTGCTGTCCCGCTAAAGTAGGCAATCCTGTCGATGGGCCACCTCGCTGGACATTGGCAATGACCAGAGGGGTTTCCATCATGCAGGCGAGGCCGATATTTTCTTGCATTAGGGAAAAACCTGGACCTGAAGTAACCGTCATGGCTTTCACCCCTCCCCATACGGCCCCGATCAGGGCAGCTATCGAGCCCAATTCATCTTCCATCTGGATGAAAACTCCCCCTACTTTGGGAATTCGGGCCGAAAAACGTTCGGCTGTTTCGGTAGAGGGGGTGATGGGGTAGCCGCCAAAAAAACGACATCCAGCAGCTAGGGCTCCTTCGGCAATGGCGAAGTCACCATCAAGGTAATGGACGCCAGTTAACACCCCTTTAGGGTCGGCTTTCACTTTTTTCACGGTCTTCCTCCTGTTTTAGGGTTACAAAAATTGCAAATTCAGGGCAAATTGCTTCGCATAGTTGGCAATAACAACACTCATCCTCATTTTTAACATAGGGAGGATGATACCCTTTAATGTTAAATTCATCAGATAATTCCAACACATCTCGGGGACAATACTCGACGCAAAATCCACATCCCTTACAGCGGTCTTTAACGATGTGAATTTTGCCTTTTTTGGGTTTTAAATTTCCAAAATAAATCATGGTTCCCTCAGATCAAAGCTTTAGATTTTAAAATTGGTTTAGGATCAATATAGTTTAAATCAAGACGTATTTTTTCTTCCGGGCAATTTAAGGCTAGAGCCAATAGCTGGGTAAAATAGAGAATGGGTATTGTTTGGAATTCAGGAAATAATTTTAAAGCCTCTTTTTGACGAGTATCGAGGTTAAAGGCACAAAGGGGGCAACTAACAACTACAACTTCAGCCCCAAGTTCCCGGGCAGAATTGAGGATTTGGTAAGTTCTTTCAGCGACAATTTCGGGGTTGTCCACTGTTTTATAAGCACCACAACATTCGGTTTTGTAAGGAAAGTCAATGACTGTTGCTCCTAGCGAAGCCATTAACTCATCCAAAATTTGGGGGTTTTCGGGGTCATCAATTCCAATTTCTCGTGGGCGCACTAGATAACAACCATAGTAGCTGGCCACTTTTAATCCCTGGAGAGGGTGAGTTGCTTTTTGTTTAATGGTCTCGAATCCAATTTTATCCTTTAGAATTTCGAGAAGGTGGTAGATTTCGACGTCTCCTTGGTACTTGGTTTCTTCTTCATACATTAAATCATTCAAAGTAGAAAGGGCTTCTTGGTCGGCCCGAACTCTTTCGTTGGCCCTTTTCAAGGTATTGAAGCACATAGCGCACATGGTCATCACGGAATCTGCTGGAGCTTCTTTGGTTCGGATAAGAACGCGGATGGGAGCAAGATGATGAATCAGATCGTCAGTGACGAGCGAAAATACAGTTCCACAGCAGTTCCATCTTTCCAGTTCTTGGACTTCCACCCCCAGTTTAGTCAAGGCACATAAGCCTGATTCCTCAAAATTTTTGGCTTGATTTTTTAAAGTGCATCCAGGATAATAAATCAGTTTCATTATAACCATTCCTCTTTATAAAAATTTTAATATGAATCATGGTCAATTAGAGTTTGAAACCTAGGATGTAAATTTTCTAAAACTACTGATTAGAGCAATGGGAGGGACTTGGCATCTTATGTCTTGGGGGAGACGCTCAGGATCGATGTGGTCTTTTCTTTTGCGCAGAAGAATTTGACGAATGGCCTCGATCACTTCGGCAATTTTGATGCCTCGGGGACAGCGGACATTACAAGTCATACAAGAAGCACAGACCCAAATGGATTTAGAATTCAAGAGCTCTTCTTTAAGACCGAGTTGAGCGTAGCGAATGATTTGATTAGGAAGGAGATCCATGTCGGAGACAGCTGGGCAACCGGCGGAACATTTACCACATTGATAACATGCTAGAAGGTTTTGACCGCTTAATTCCTGGATTTTGGCAACAAATGAATCATTAATATTTTTGCGGGAAATGTTGATTCTCATTGAACCAACCTTTCATTAATAAAATTTATGAATTCGATGAGATTCAAAGAACTCATATAGTTGAAAAAACATTAAAGTAAATCATAAATAATGGTTAGTGTCAAGAAAATAAGTTGCAGAAAAAATTAATTATTTTTTGGGAAATTTGCCGAGAGAGGTTAACCTCTAAAATAGAGATACGCCCCGAGAATAATGACCACCACGATGACGGAAGCCAGCACGTCTCTCCAGTTCCAGCTTTGGCGGGAATGTTTTTTGTCTTCGAGGGTTCGGGTGCCGAAAGTAAGGCCGGAAATCTGTTGATAATTTGGTTCTTCAGTTAAATAACTAACGACAATCATGACTATGATACAGATGATAAAAATGAAGAGACTGTAATACTGAAAAAAGATATTATTTATGATCCAAAAAAATGAACCTTCGTTATACGAGAAATTGCTTATTAGTTTAACGGGAGTATCAACTGCTAGACGGAAAACTCCTAAGGCAAATCCCGTTGATAGAGCCGCCAAGCATCCCTTTTTGTTTAGTCTTTTCATGAAAACCCCGAAGAAAAAAACCACAAAAATAGGAGGAGCTAGATAAGCTTGAACTCCTTGAAGATAATCATATAATCCTTTGCCTCCTCGAATGACCGGAATCCAAAAAAGCCCGATTAGGACCATAACGGCCGTAGCTACTCGTCCCACCCAGACAAGTTGGCGCTGAGAGGCCTGGGGTTTCATCCGGGAATAAAAATCCATGGTAAAGAGAGTTGAGGAAGCATTAAACACGCCGGCCAGAGAGCTCATCAAGGCTGCCAATAAGCCAGCGACAACAATTCCCCGTATTCCAGGGGGAAGAATATAGGCTACTAAAAGGGGAAAAGCCTTTTGAGCGTTGTCGCGGATTAGTTCACCACCGGGACCGAAAAATTCTTGTTGAAAAACAGCGATTTTTCCTGTTTTGGCCAAGGCAAAAGCAATCATTCCCGGAATAATAAAGATGAAGACCGGAAGTAATTTGAAAAAAGCAGCCGTGATGGAGCCGCGCCGGGCGTCTTGTTCATCGCGAGCGGCCAAGGCTCGCTGGACGATGTATTGATCGGTGCACCAGTACCACAGGCCGATAATTGGAGCACAAAAAAGCATTCCTAGCCAGGGATAATTGTCGTTGAAATACCAAGCCATCCGCCCTGCTTCTTTAATTGGCTCCCAGGTTCCTTGGATACCGTGAGGAACAAGAGGTTTCCACAGGTTGAACATTTCCGAGCCGGCTACCGAGCGCAGGACATGCCAGCCGCCTAATGCTTTTAGGCCGAAAATAGTGACCAAAATCGACCCCACCACCAGAACAATTGTCTGCATAGCTTCGGTGTAAGCCACCGCCCGGAGGCCACCAAGGATAGTGTAAATGCCCGTAAAAACAATGACCAGCAGTGATCCCAACCAAAAACTATCTAAACCGAGGAAGTGGATTTCAGGCAAAAGGACACTAAAAACTATTCCCCCGGCAAAAATTCCCACCGCTATTTTGGTCAGAACATAGGCCACTAGAGAAATCAAAGATAATACCGTCCGTGATTCAGGAGAGAATCTTTTTTCCAAAAACTCAGGCATCGTGAAAACTTTGGAGCGCATGTAAAAAGGAACCATGACCCACCCTAGAATCAATAGGCACCAGGCATGGAGCTCATAATGAGCCATGGCTACTCCGTCTGTTGCTCCCGAGCCAGCTAAACCAACGAGGTGTTCAGAGCCAATATTTGAGGAAAAGATAGAAGCTCCGATGATGAACCATCCGAGATGGCGCCCAGCTAGAAAATAATCGGTCGATGTCTTTTGACCCTGTTTAATGGCTATCCAAGAGAGTCCTAAGATTAATAAAAAATAAAGACCAACGATAGTTAAATCTAGCGTATGCAATGTACTCATCAGCCTATCCTTTTTCCAGTTATCTTGGCAAAGATACAAGTTATCAGATTTCTTGCTAATTATTCAAGATTTACTGTCAAAAACTGGTGAAAACTGGTGACATGGAAAACTGGTGACATGGAAAACCGGTGACAGCTCACCTATTTACCAGTTTTTTGTTTGGTAGAAAAAGGAATCATCGCCAAAGCTAGTGCCTGGAAAAAACCTTGCGCTTTTCCTGCCAAAAAGCTTACTCCTTCACCCATATTCTCCCTCAATCTTTTTCCTGCCTTAAAAGTCAGCTAGGAAATAAATAATCAATGGTTTTCCAGTTCTGCTTAAGCCTGATGATAACAACAAGTTATCGTTTAGAATCCATCACTTTTCATATATTGTCGTTAATTAGAGTCCTGCTTTTTTAAATAACCAGAAATTGTCCACGGGGAAAACATAGAGAGGAGGAGATGTTATTTAGATGATAATCGACTTCCCCAAAAAAGAAAGAGTAAAGCCCCGGAAACAAGAATAATCAAATATTGGACCACCTTAGTCAAACCAAAAAGGGGAATGTAAAGGGAGGAAACTCCCAAAGCACCCACAAAAGAACCGAGGAGGTCAAGACCATAACTCAACCCCAAATGAGAGTGGGCATGGAGGTAGAGGCGGGTGGCGGCAATAAAAATATCTCCTCCCAGATAACCAAGAAGAAGAAAGGCTCCATAGTAAATCAGGGGGCTGACGGGATGTCGAATTACTGCCCCAAGAATCACGAGGAAAATAATAAGAGAAGCTAATAAAAGCAAAAATCGGGGGAGAGGCGACCAAGGTAGCTTCTGACTTACCAAGGCGCCGATGTATAAACCAAGCATGAAGCAAGAGAATAGAAGGGATAAAGCATGATAGAGGGAGCCGAACTGGGCTTGGTAGGCAATAAGGAGAACTATTTCGGTGACAATAGAGATGAAGCCTAAACAGATAACTGGGAAGAGGATGAAATAAATTCTGTTTTTGACCACCAGCAAAGCGAGAAAGAGTCCACTAAAGAGAAGGAGCAAGGGGAAATCAAGCAACCACCATCTTCCTCGTTGGGCCAAAAAAGAAAAAATAGTCATCTCTTGCCTCGAGAATTGTTTACCCCAGAGTAGAGCAGTAAAAAAATAGCAAATGGGGTTGGTATCGGTATTAAGACGGAAACTAGGATTTTGGAGGGCGGGGATGAGGATTTGTTGGCGCCAAGGATTAATTCGAGAAACTAAGTAACTTTTCGTCAGAAACTTTGTTGATATCGCCCATTTCTCGAGGTTCGACCTTAAAAAGGAAGGAGTAAGATTTAGCTTTCTTTCTGAAGAAATAAAAATATTTGTTTCTCCAGGGACGACCTCCACCCAAGCAAACACTGTTTTAAGGGTATTGTAAAGCGAAGAGAGGAGAAGTTGCCTCTCTTTGGAGATGTAGTTTTCCGAAGATGTTATCCGAAAAGCAAAAATACCACGGGGAGTAAGCTTTTGTTTAACCATTTGGAAGAATTCAAGAGTGTAAAAACGATTCAGTTGGGCATTGATCGGGTCCGGAAGGTTGAGGATAATTACTTCATATTTTTTATTCACCTGGTTAAGATAGGCTCGTCCATCGGCAATTATTAGCTGAACTCGGGAAGAGTGGAGAGCTTTTTTTTCCTTTTCAGGAAGGAATTTAAGCGCCAGATCTATTAATTGGGGATCAATTTCCACGTAGTCGACTTGAGTAAATGGGTATTTGAGGGTTTCATCCAGTGTTCCTCCCAGGCCTCCTCCAATTAAGAGCATTTGGCGAGCCGTGGGGAATTGTAATAGAGGAAAGTGAATAATTTCTTCGGCTTGTTCTGGGTTGGGAAGACTAAAGTAGAGAGAATGGTTGGTGTATAAGGTTACTTGTTCTTGAGAAGCGATAAGCCCCAGTTTTCCATAGAGGCTATCTTGGCAAGCTTTCAGGGTAAAAGGCGACCAGTAAAGTTTTTCAGCTGGAAAATCAGCTAGCCAGAAGGTCGTCAGAATAGCTGTTAGACTGAGAAGAAAGCCGAGTTTCCGCGGTGATGACCAGATGATAAAAATGGCTGAACAACTTAACAAGACGATCAAGGCAAGGCTCTGCCAATTGGAAAAATAGGGAAGAATAACAAAATAGATGAGAACTCCTCCCCCAAACGAACCCAGAGCTTCCCGGAGGTAGGTTTTCTCTACTTGTCCATTCAAATAATTGGCATTCCACACGAAGAGAATACCAAGGGGAAACCCGAGAAAAAAGCAGTAAATAAAGGAGGCGAAAATAATAGTTGCGAGACTGGCGGGTTCACCTGGCTGGAGAGAAAAGATGAACCGGGAGAAGCGAAGAAGAACAAAAACCCCCACAATTCCTCCCCCGTAAAGATAATAACCTTGGAAAAAACGATCTATCTGGAATCGAAGGCGGGGACCGACTAAACTTCCGATACCCACCCAGAAAAGCCATGATCCCAAGCCAAAACCGAAAGTTAGTTCGTTTCCTTGAAAATAAGCGGAGAATTCTCTTAGAAAAATAACTTGAATGGAGAGAGAGAGAAATCCAAGAAGGAAGGGAGGAAGGAAAAGTTTTAATCCCAAATTCCGGGAATAGGAGTTTGACACTGGGGACATTTTCCATCTTTTAGATTAATTTTTGAAACTTCAAACCCCCATCTCTTGATCAGGAGAGTGCCACAACGGGGGCAATAAGTGCTTTCGGCCTGATGGCCAGGAACATTGCCGATATAAACATAGTTGAGACCCTCCTCGCGGGCGATTTGATGGGCTCGTTCTAAAGTGGAAATTGGAGTGGGGGGGAGGTTTCGCAGAAGGTACATTGGATGGAAGCGAGAAAAGTGGAGAGGAACATCAGGTCCCACCTCGGCTTTTATCCAGCGAGAAAGATTCTTTATTTCTTTGACTGAATCATTTAAAGTAGGAATAACAAGATAGACTATTTCGAGCCAAATCGGGCTGGCGGCAATTTTCTTAATCGCTTCGAGCACTGGTTGGAGTTTACCCCGTACATATTGATCATAAAAATCCTGAGTAAAGGATTTTAGATCAACTTTAATGGCCTCAACCACGCTGATTAATTCCTCGAGAGGTTCGGGATTAATATGACCGCCGGTAACCACCACACTCTTCAGGCCAGCTCGGCGTCCTAATTTGGCTGTATCCACCATGTATTCATAAAAAACCACTGGTTCAGTGTAGGTATAGGCGATAATCGGACAGTCGTATTTTTTGGCCGTATCGACCACCATTCGCGGAGGGAAGTCAAAGTGGTGGACTTGTTCAGGTCTTACCTGGGAGATTTCCCAATTTTGACAGAATTTACAATTGACATTACAACCGGCGGTAGCAAGGGAAAGGGTAATTTGGCCGGGATAAAAGTGGAAAAAAGGTTTTTTTTCGATGGGATCAACATGCACGGAACAAGCTTTTCCATAGACCAAAGTATAATAGGTGCCTTCAGAATTTTCTCGAACTCCACAATAGCCTCTTTCTTTGTTGCCGAGGCGACATTGGCGAGGGCAGAGCTGACACTCGATTTCTTTATCTGGCAATTTTTGGTAATAGCGAGCTTCGACTTTGGATAATTGAGGAGGTATTTCCAAAGCATCTAAATCCCGACAAATTTCAGGTAAGGCGCGAGGACCAAAGAGAGCCAAGCATGGGGTTGCTTTTAAAAATTCTCTTCTTTTCATCCTTCTACCTCAAGAATTTCCATGTTGGTTGAGGTGTGTCCTAAGCCTAAGGCTTCGGCGGTATGAAGATAACGAGGGGGGCGGTTTTCCTCCGCTAAGGAAGGAAGACCGGCGCGGCGGCGGAGTTGGTCGATTATCTGCCAACCTACGTGGTCAGCAGCCACCGGATCAAGGCTAAAAATAAGTTTATTCTCCCGGGAAGCCCAGCGGGGATGGTAAGAAGGCCCTCGATGGAATTGGACGAGCAGGGCATCAATAATGGTCAAGCGATGCTTGGCCTTGATGGGAGGCGTGGTGCAGAGCTCGGCCACAAAGGGATCACAGTTTTGGTCGTGATACTTGTTGGGGTTATGGATGGCTCCGAAGTAGTTTTTTAATCCGGCGGTGACTCCAGCCAGGCCATGGTCTTTCAAAATGGCGAGACTAAGGGAATGGTGAATGAATTTGGACTGGATGTGCGAAAAGAGGCTGCCGATATTGGTCGTCATAGTTAATTTTGACTCGTAGCCAACCCCTTTGGTATCGGTCCCGAAGACTTGTATTTTGCCCCTTTGCTGGAGGCGGTAACCAGCTTTCTTAAGTTCCCGATTGGTTCTATCCCAGATGATGATTCTGCTCAAACCAGGGTGATTTTCAGCCAGAATCTGGCTCAATGTTAAAGCTACTTCCGGTCGTGTCGATAGTTTTTTGCCGGCGATGGTATTAATTTTAACTCCCACTTTGCCTGGGCGAGGAAAAATTTGCAGGAGAACTTCTTTGAGAGCGAGGTTGTCAAATAAAGAACGGAGAGACTTTATAACGATATTTTTTAACCGGGCAATATTTATATCTCCGTTTTTGCTTAGAATTTCACCATGAGCGACAATAACTTTTGCCATCTGTAAATTAAAGTTACTCTTCAAAGTAAGAGTTGTCAATCAGGTCTATTGGCCTAAATGTTTTTATTTATTGTTAATCAATCTTGGTTCTGGAGGGCGTTTTATTTAGAAGTGACTCTTTGGTGCTTTTTATATTGCTCCTAAGAGAGCAAATTAGCTATACTAGAAAACTAGCTACATTATAGAAATAGTTGGTAATTAGTTATGATAATTCTTAAAGGAGAGTTATAAATGAGAAAAAAGCGAATCCATTTAGGATTTTTATTGGGCGCTATTCTCGGGAGTTTTATTTTTCTAGGGAAAGGAGAAGCTCTTACCCCCCTGGAAGGTTATTTACCCCAAATTGAGGGGTGGGTGATTAAGGGGGAAGTTCTTAAATTTTCGCCGGAGAATTTGTTTGAGTACATAGATGGAGCCGCCGAGGCTTATCTTTCCTATAATTTCCAAACTCTGGTTGCCGCTGAGTATCAGAAAAAAGATAGCCAGCAAACTGTCTCGGTGGAGATATATGATATGGGATCGGTAAAAAACGCCTTTGGCATTTACAGCGCTGAAAGATACCCTGAATCTAAGTTTATCCCTCTCGGCCTTCAAGGCTATGAAGAGGAAGGTGTTTTGAATTTTTTGGTCTCTCATTTCTATGTGAAATTACTTTCTTTTGAAACTGAAAATTCTGGGGAAAACATCCTCCGGGTTATGGCCGAGGACATTGTTGAGCGAATCGGGGAGAAAGGAGATTGGCCTTTACCTTTAAAGGTCTTGCCTGTCCAGGGGAAGGTTGCTAACAGCGAGAAATTCATCCTGAAGAATTTTCTGGGGTATCATTTTCTTCACGATGGATATTTAGCTCATTATCGTTGGAATTCAATTGAGTTCGATTGTTTTATTATTGACGCCACCGATGGCCCCGAGGCTCAAAGAATGGTTGATCAATATCTTCAGCTTAAAAAGGAAGGAGGACCGAAAAAGATTGCCTCCGGAAAAGGATATCAGCTACGAGATCGTTATTACCAAAATGTTTTCCTCGCCCGCCAGGGCAAGTTTGTCGTCGGAGTCATGAAGATTCCTGATGACCAACAAGAACTAGGATTAATTTATCTTCAAGCACTTCTTAAAAATTGTCCTGGGTCATACCAATAGCTACCAGTAGGGGTCGGGCCGTGCTATCTATTTGATAATAAATGAATTAAGTAACATACAACCCTTAAAATCTACCTTGTAACTAGATTTTAAGGGTAAAAAATCGCTTTTTAGCAGAATTAATTAGAATCAATTCTATTATATTACTTAGGAAGTCTCAAAAAGAAAGCTTTACTTCGCTGTTCTAAATTACCTCCAGAGTTTTACAGTAAATGTTGTTCTTGGAGGTAATTCTTGACCTGGCTGTATTCCTCATCAAGGGTAGCAATAATTTGGCTTAGTTTTTTTTCGTCTTTTACCTTGCTTGCCTGTTCAAGATCCAAGAAAAGCTTCTCCAGGGAAATTAAGCTAAGATTGCCTGAAGCTCCTTTTAAGGAATGACTTATCTCTTGGACAGTTTGGAAGTCTTTGTTTTGCCAGGCATTTTTGATTCCTGCCACTTTAGATTCAAATTCTTCTTCATAAATAGATAAAAGTTCCCGGAGAAAGTCTTTATCTCCTCCCGTTCGCTCTAGAGCGGAATCCAAGTCAAACAATGCTTGGGGATTTTTCTGGTGGTTTTTAGCCATGAGTTACTCCTTTCAGTGAGTAAGGGCGAGAGGCGATGATAACTTGATTTCGCCCTTTTGTTTTAGCTTGGTAAAGAGCTTGGTCGCAAGTTTTGATCAAACTCTGTGCGGTTGGGTGGGAGAAAGCCTCCGAAGATGTTGCTCCGCCACTTAAAGTTGGCCGCAGCACAGTTTTATCGGCTAAGCGAATTTTTAGTCTGGCTACCGATTTTAGGAGACGCTGGCTAATATGAGTTACATCGGCTATTCCACATTTGGGCAACACGATAATCAGTTCATCACCTCCGTAACGTCCAATTTGATCATATTTGCGAATGTTCTTTTTTAGTTGGCGGGCGATTTTTTTAAAACAATATCGCCTGCAGGGTGACCGTAGGTATCGTTAATTTTCTTAAAATGGTCAATATCAAACATGGTAACACCAACTGTTTGGTTTTCTCTTTCTCCCCGGGCTAACTCAGAGGAAATATCAATGAGAATTTGACGCCTTGTTTTAATATTGAGAAGGCTATCAGTGGTCGCTAGTTTTTCTAATTTTTTTTGATATGCCAAGAGTTGTCTTTCGAGAGATATAATTCTGATTCCAGCTTGAAGTCGAGCTTTCAATTCCAGGGGATGGAAGGGCTTGGTGATATAATCATCTGCTCCAGCTTTGAATCCTTCAGCTAAGTCTTGAATCTTATTTCGAGCCGTGACAAGAACGATATAAGTGTAAGTATTTCTTTGCTGATCGATGGTTCTAATTTTACGAGCTAAATCTGGTCCGCTTATATGAGGCATCATCCAATCGAGGATGACAAGGGGAATTCTTCGGCGCCGGAAAATTTCGAGGGCTTTTTTACCATCGGCCACTACCAAAGCTTCATATCCCCAATCTTTAAGGTTTTTAGCGATTAAGCGTTGAGTTACAGGTTCATCTTCGGCAACGAGAATTAACCAATTCTTTAATTGAACATTAAATTTCTTCCTCGGCAAATTCTCTCTTGTTATTTTGGCTTTTTTCATCTAATTTGGCTTTTTCTTTGACTGCATTACCCTAGAAATAACGTTTTCCAGTTCTTCCATTTTGAGAGGCTTAGCTATATAATCATCCATTCCGGCGGCTAAGCATTTTTCTCGGTCTCCTTTCAGAGCATGAGCCGTCATGGCAACGATGGGGACGTGGGATTTCGTTTTCCTTTCCTTTTCTCTTATTTTTCGAGTTGCGGTTAGACCGTCCATTTTCGGCATCTGCACATCCATAAGGATAAGGTCAAATTTTCCCTTCTCCAGAACTTTAAGTACATCCTCCCCCGAAACCACGGCCTTGACCCGGTGTCCCATTTTTGTCAAGAAATTGATCGCTACTTTCTGATTAATAATGTTATCCTCAGCCAATAAAATGGAATATTTTTCCCTGAACTCACGAATTGAATGGCGGGTAATAAGCGGCCTCTCCTCTTGAGGATATGGTTTTGTGCCGAGGGTGAGCAAAATAGCGTCCAGAAGGTCGGATTGTTTGATCGGTTTATTTAAATAAGCAGATATTCCCAATTGGCGACAAAAAGCAGCATCACCCGGCGATCCCACGGAGGTTAAAACAATCATCAGCGGGGAAGGGCTTATTTTTTCTTTAATTTTTTTAGCCAGAGTAAATCCATCCATCCGCGGCATATGCATATCCATGATGACTAAATCAAAAGGTTTTCCTCCTTGGCAAGCTAATTGCAAAAGCCGAAGAGCTTTATGAGAAGAGGCGGCTTCGGCGGCTTTCATTCGCCACGAAGTAAGCATTTCAGAGACGATTTTCCGATTGGTTTGGTTATCATCGACGACCAGCACTCTTAAACCATCAAGATTTTCCACTGATTCGGAGAAAAGGGGCTTTCTTTTTTTGTGAGGAAGACCAAAACCAACTGTAAAGTGGAAGGTGCTTCCCTTACGGGGGATGCTTTCGACCCAGATTTTTCCTCCCATCATTTCAATAATTCTTTTACAAATAGTTAATCCAAGGCCAGTGCCGCCATAGCGACGAGTAATGGAGCTATCAGCTTGGGAGAAGGCTTTAAATATTTCTTTCTGTTGCTTAGCAGATATGCCTACTCCTGTGTCCCGGACTTGAAAGTGAAGATGGACCCAATTTTTAGTTTTTTCTATTTCTTCGACAGATACCTCTACTTCTCCGCGAGGAGTGAATTTAATGGCATTATTGACAAGATTGACAAGGACTTGGCGGAGACGTCCGGGATCGCCGATAACATCATAATTTATATTCGGTGGAATATGACAAAGCAATTCAAGGTTCTTTTGCTGAGCGCCTAGAGCTAGCGAAGATACAGAGTTATGAATAGTATCCTGGAGATTAAAAATAGTTTGTTCAAGTTCAATTCGTTTGGCCTCAATTTTGGAAAAATCTAAGATTTCGTTAATGAGATCCATGAGAGTTTCGGCTGATTCGCGGATTGCCATCATGTATTCGCGCTGTTCAGGAGAGAGAGAAGTGTGCAGCATTAATTGGGTCATTCCAATTATTCCGTTCATCGGGGTTCGAATCTCATGGCTCATATTGGCTAGAAATTCGCTTTTGGCTTGGCTAGCTTCCTGAGCTTTGTGGCGGGCCTCAACAAGTTCGCTAACATCAATAAGGTTGAGAATAAATCCCTCATATTTTTCTTGGCGGAAAATAGGTTGAACCCGGAAGAGCATGCTCAGTTTTCGAAATGCTCCTTCCACAACCATCATTTCTTTTTTATGTCCTAGCTTGAAAGCGCTGGCTTCTTGCTTAATTTTTTGGGTGGCTTCTCCTTTAGGCAGTACTTGCCAGGCTGATTTTCCGAGAAGAGAGGTCTTTTTTCGTTTGACTAGTCGACAAAAGTACTCGTTAACTTCGATGATTTTATCTTGAGAGTTGACAAAAACTACTCCTTCTTCCATTCCTGAAATCATGGCCGTTAACTTGGTCGTTTCTTTTTGCAGGGCTTCTTGGGTTTTTTTGAGCTCACTTATGTCCACGATTGATTCTAGAAGGTAATCTTTCCTTTGCATTTTGATGGGAATTACGCTTTTCAAGATGTCAATTTTTTGGCCTAGGCTGTCGGTAAGAAAAGTTTCCTCGTTATTAACTGTTTGATGAATGTCCACCACCGGGCATTTCCGGTCTTTCTGGGTGCAGAAAAAGTCGAAACATTCCCGGCCGATGATTTTTTTCGGAGTCAATTTGAGGATTTTAACCGCCGCAGGATTAACCTCAACAATCCGGAAATTTTGGGAGTCGACAATTATTATGCCGGTGTTGAGATGGGTGAGGATTGATTTTAGACGTTGGGCGTTGTTTTTTATTTCCTCTTCAGCTAACTTTTCTTTGGTTATATCCCGGTAAATTCCATAGAGTGCGTGCAGCTGGCCGTCAATTTTAATTGGCGAGGCAAGAACAGAGACATAGATTTGGCGCCCATCTTTACGTCTCCGGCGAGCCTCGAATGAAACTTTTTTGCCTAATGCAACCTTTTTGGTTATTTCGATTGCCTTGACATGGTTATTTTCGGGGGTGATGAGGTCATCGATTTGTTGGCCAATTATTTCGGAGGAAGAATAACCGAAAATTTGCCCGAACTTTCGATTAACACGGATGGCTCGGCCTTGGATATCCAAGAGCGCAATGCCTTCTTCGGCGTTTTTAAATAGACAATCAAGCAGAATTTTTTCCCTCTTGAGTTTTTCTTCGATTTCTTGCTGGTGACTGACATCAATCCAGGTGGTAACGTAGAATAGAAATTCATTTTGGTGATGGACAGGAAAGGAAACAATTCTTACCCAAGAAGGATGTCCCTTTTTATCAATGAAGGGCAAAGTTATCCGAAAAGTGCCTTTTTGAAGAGCATAATTTAATTTCTTTTGGTAGTTAGCCTTTTCTTCAGGAGGCCACCAAGGAAAAGGAGGGGTTTGACCTAACAGTTCGTTAAGGGAAAAACCTGAAAGCCGACAAAAGGCTTGGTTAACATAGCTGACCTTCTTTTCTTTATCAAGGATTAGGATAGGTAGTTTATTACTATCGATCAGAGAGCGCCAGATGTCTTTTTTCTCTAAGTTAGTAATAAGGCTGAAAGTATTTAGTTTCATGGTAACTTTCTTTCCCTTGGTAATTCCTTGTTTATTCTTTATTTATCCTTTGTCTCTTTTTCTTTCCCTTCAACAATCACTTCTCGATTGCCCCCTTTCCTCTTGGCGTGAAGCAGGGCTTCATCAGCCACTTGAACTAAATTTATGGCTGAATAGTGGGGAAAGGATAAGGATGATGTACCGCCACAACTAATGGTCACTTTTAATAGTTTCTTTTTGGTGCCGATGGGCCTTTCAGCAATAGCGAGCCTTATCCGCCGGGCGATAAGAGGTAAGATGTCGGGAGGACAATTGGGGATAATCACCAAGAATTCATCTCCTCCATAGCGGCCAATCTTGTCATATTCCCGGACTGATTTGGTTATCCGTTGAGCGGTTTCAATGAGGACTTCATCGCCCACTAGGTGTCCCCACGTGTCATTTATTTTCTTGAACTTGTCAATGTCAATCATGATTAGGCCAGTCGGATGGTTATCGCGGCGGCCTCTTTCCACTTCTTCCAGACAAAATTGCATGATTTTTTTTCTATTCCAAAGTTTAGTCAAGAAATCAATACTGGCCAGCCTTAACCGGGCTTCTTCCCGCTCAATGATTCTTACTGCTTTTAGAAGCCGAACCTTAAGCTCTTCAAAGTCAAAAGGCTTGGTGACATAGTCGTCGGCTCCTGCCAAAAATCCTTGGATAATATCCCTCTGCTCATCCCGCCCAGTAAGCAAAATAATATAAGTATAGTGAGCTTCTTCGTCACTCGTTTTTTCTCTGATTTTTTGACAAAGTTCGACTCCGTTCATTCCGGGCATCATCCAATCAATTATGGCGAGGTGAATATTTTCTGTCTGGATTTTCTGCCAGGCTTCATTGCCATTTCTGGCCAGTACTGGATCATATCCCCATTCTTTTAAACTGGAAGCAATTGCTCGAGAAGTAACACTGTCGTCTTCAGCCACTAAAACTTGGAGAGAAGAATTTGCAAAAGCCGGCTTTTGGTTATTGGTCTTGTAAGGTTTCAACTATATTTCCTCTGAAGGATTTCTTTGTTTGATTAATGGCCACATTAAAGCCTTGGACAATTTGTTTTTTTTTGACAACAAAGAATAAAAATCGTGATATTTAGCAGAAATCCTAAGCCCCTTTTTAAACCAAGAAGGGCTAATAAGAAATAAACCCACTTTAGGTTTCCATCTCTTTAATAAACCCTTAAATTATTACCAGATTGTTAACGGGTTCCCTCTCCAGGTAATGCTTTTTTTTCTTCTTTTAATTCAAATCTAGCTCTTTCTAAACAAATTAATTATATTGAAATAGTAGGAATAAATCAATAAGTTTTCTCTACCAAGTAATTCAGCTCTTAGCTGTCATTTGCTATTCATTTTTATCTTTGCAAGTTTAATCGGCTATATGACCGGATTTAGGAAAAATTCTCCTAAATAATTTAATCTCTTTTTCATTGGTTATTGGTGTTTTTTAGTCTATAATAAACATAAAAGTTGAGAAAATGGAGACCACCAGAAGTATTAACCTCTCGCTAGGAATAGTTGTTATTTTCTTAGCGGGGGTGCTCCTTCGCTTGGCGAAGCCGGTTCTTTTCCCTTTTTTTCTGGCCGTTTTTTTATCTTATATTTTAACCCCAGTGTTGAGTGGGCTGAAAAAACTTAAGGTTCCCCAATGGCTTTCCATTATTATTGTCTTAGGGGCGGCTTTTTTTATCATTTATTTATTAGGCACTCTTTTTTACACGAGCGGGAAAAGTTTCGCCGCTGCTCTCCCGCAGTACAGTCAAAAAGTTGAGACTTTTCTCGCCAACTTGGAAACTAGATTAAGGATGGCTAAATTAAACTGGGAACTAGTGGATTGGCTAAATAAATTCAATTTAGAGCAGATTGGGAAACTGGTCTTGGCTTCTTTTGGCCCTTTTTTCTCCTTTATCTCTAATCTTTTCCTTATTTTTCTCTTTTTAGTGTTTATTCTTGCCGAAAGAGAAAGTTTTACTCGTAAAATTGCTCATGCTCTTCCTCTGGAACGGTCACAAAAGGTTCTGCGGGTTATTAATAACATCAACTTCCAGATTCAAAAATACTTGGCCATTAAAACATTGGTTAGCTTGGTGACCGGGGTGTTAGTCACCGTCGTTTTGGTTCTTTTTAACCTTGAATTTGCCATTGTTTTTGGTTTTCTGACTTTTATCTTGAATTATATTCCTAATATTGGCTCTTTTATTGCCACTTCATTCCCCGTGGCCATGGCTGTTTTTCAGTATGACAGTCTCTGGCCTGCTTTTTGGATTTTAGTTATTCTGATAACCATTCAGATGACGATGGGGAATTTTGTTGAACCTCGTCTGATGGGGGAAGGATTGGGATTGAGTCCTTTGGTGGTGATCCTCAGCCTTTTCTTTTGGGGTTGGTTATGGGGGATTCCCGGGATGATTTTAGCTGTGCCCATTACTGCTATCATTAAAATTGTTTGTTCTAACATTCCTTCGCTTCATTTTCTAGCTGTTGTCATGAGTAAGGGCAGTGAAGAAACCTTTAGTTAAAAATAAAGAGATTTGATTTAGAAATAAAAAGAAGCAATAAAGGCTAGTCAGATTTAAGTTGACTTTAAAAGTCAGTCTTTTGAAGACAAGAGCATCATCGAGTTCCAGAGTTAAACTAGGAAATTTTTCCAACCGAATTTACCAATTTTGTGACTTTAGGATCTTGGCGTTAGGATTTTTCTTTTCTTTTCTTTCCTTTCCTTTCCTCATTTAAGTTCTGAAGAAGTTCTTTTTTGAAGAGCGATATGAACATTGAAGGTATTTCATTTAAGGTAATTGCTATGACGATTAAGCCACTTGTTTTCTTCAGGTCTAAAGGTAAAGGAAGGGAAGAGTAAAGTGATCTAGTCGATTTAGTCGAGGAATAGTTCTGAGGATAATTTTTTATCGATATTTTCCAGCTGGGTGATAATATATTTCAAATATTCCTTTCCTTTAAAGTTAAGACGCCGGGCGAGAAAGTTGGCCCGGGCTAAGAGCATTTCGATTACCTGCTTTTTCTCTTGGAGGGTGTAACTTTGGTAGTCATCAGGCACAATGATGTCTCTTTTATACTGGCAAGTGTCGAGAGTTTGTTGAATTTTTTCAGTCAAAGGGTCGGTTTTAGAAAAGGGCTGGTCAGTTAAAATGATTTTTTTCCCTCCCCTCTCAAGAATCTCTAGCGTTTGGGTCAAAGCCTTGATTATTTGGTGATCATCAAGGTCTAGCTGAGTTGTGGCCTGCCGGCTTATTTCTTTCTCTACTGACCAAGCAAGCCAGCTCAAACGGGGGCTTTGAGCTATTGCTTTTTCTAGCTTGTCCAATTTGGCCAGCTCTTCGACATTTTTCTTTAGGTATTTAACTTCCTGGTAATCCTCGTGTTTTTTGAAAAAGGGACAAGTGGGTGGACAGCGGCCTTCTTTTTCCCTGATTTCTCCACAACAAGGGGAGCATATCCATCCCTCAAAAAGTGGGCACTTCCGCTTCCCTTTTCTTTTCTGGCACCGCCGACAAAAATTCATTTTTGAATTTGCCTTCCTTATTCTTTCCTTTCCTTATCAGTGCCCATTTATTTTCCTTAATTGCTTTTCATTTTTCAAGGGAGGAATCTTCTTAATTTTTGTAGTCTAATTTTTTTGTTAATTCCGGTGGGGAAACATCTCTAAAAACGACATGGCCTGGGGAATGGCCATTAGCTTAAATTATGAATATTGGTTGTGTAGAAAGAAATGAAGACTGATAACCTACTTATTTCTCTATTTTTTCAGGGGCTAGGAAAAAAGGTGCCCGGCACTATATTAGCCGGTAGTCTTGGAAATGCCCCTGGCCAAAATAAGGTGCTTGTCGCCATTTTTCCATCGGCTTTTTGGAGGCGATTACTTACGGTGGTCAAATGTCAACTAAGATGATAATAGGATGATGGTTCACAAAATGATAATCTTATTGGAAGTCTTCTCCCCTTGGCGATCTAGGCCGTTCAAAATCTCCGGAAGTAAATTGGTTGACTAGTCACGCAATTCTGCAGGGCTTAGCTCAAAAAACGGTCATGGTAAAATTGGACTTGCAGGAAAGCTTGATTTAGCAGGTCAGGTGAAAGGCCCCGGCCACTAAGACCTGGTTGCTCAAGGAGTTAAATAACTTAACGGCTTCACCTGTTTTGAGGGTATAGAGCTTAATTTTTTCTTTTTGGCATCGGGCCGCTACTTCTTTAGCCACTCTCATCAAGCCAAAAAAACCGGTTCCGACAACTAAAGCCTCAATTTGCTCGGTCCAGAGTTCCTCGAGATCAGCAAGAATTAATTTGTGCCCTGATTTTCTCCACCACGGATGGATTATTTTATGAGGAAGAATAATAAGGTCAGAAGTATAGAGTTGTCCTTGAAGATTAAGGCGACCGAAAGAATAGTGTTGGATCATTCTTTTCTTTTCATTAAGAAGACATCATCAGAGAGTGACTTTATTTTTTTGTCCCAGATTTTTTTCAAAGCTTTATGAGCTGCTTTTTGTTCAGCTTCTTTCTTTGCATGCCCTTTGGCTTTAGCCAAAAAGTTTGCTCCCAGTTTGACTTCCACCAAAAATAATTTCTTATGCTCAGGACCCCGCGTCTCGATTATTTTATACGAGGGGGAGGGGAGGTGATGACGTTGTAAATATTCTTGGAGGGCAGATTTGTAATTTTCTAATTTAAAATCGTTGACCTTGATTTTATGGAAGAATTTTTCCAATAAAGGCAGTAGAAAATTCTGGGTTGCCTCAAAACCACCATCTAGATAAATAGCGGCCACGAGGGCTTCAAAGGCTCCAGCTAGAATACTCTTTTTCTGGTAGCCCTTACTTTTCATTTCTCCTTTACCGAGGAGAATTTTTTTATCCAGGCTGATACTGCGGGCAAAAGAGGCTAAAGTGTTAGTGCTAGCCGCGGCGGCTTTAAACTTGCTTAGGTCTCCTTCATCAAGGTTTGGATAATTCGCCACTAGGTAATCAGCGAGGATAAAACCGATAATGGCATCTCCAAGAAATTCATAAACTTCGTTATTTTGATGATAATCGTTTTGGTTTTCGTAGGCATAAGAGCTATGAGTGAGCGCAGTGAGAAGGTGCTTTTTATCTAGAAAAGAATAGCCAATTTTTTTCTCCAGTCCCTTTATTCGGCGAGCTATGTTCATTTCTTATTTTTTCAAGGCATTAAAAATTATTCTCCCCCCGACAATGGTCATTATGGCCATGCCTTTTACTACCCAACCATTAAAAGGACAGTTTTTACTTTTGGAAGCAAAGAAGTTGATATCAATGGTTTGTTTCTTTTGGGGTTGAATTAAAGTTAAATCAGCATCAGCCCCCACGCGAAGATGGCCCTTATTTTTAAGTCCTAAGATCCGAGCTGGATTAGTCGAAAGAAGCTCGATTAAGCGAGAAAAAGTAATGATTTTTTTCTGAACCAAGCGGTCGAGAAGAACAGGTAGAGCTGATTCCAACCCAATAATTCCGAAAGGAGCAGCATCAAATTCAGTGTCTTTTTCATCTGGAGCATGAGGGGCGTGGTCAGTAGCGATGACGTCGATGGTTCCGTCTTGCAGAGCTTGGACCAGGGCTTGGCGGTCTTCTTTGCTTCGAAGAGGAGGATTTACTTTTAAATTAGGATCATAGTCAGCGATCATTTGGTCAGTTAAGAGGAGATGATGAGGAGTAACTTCAGCGGTCACCGGAAGATTATTTTCTTTTGCCCACCGGATAAGCTCGAGGCTTCCCCGGCAACTAATATGGGCTAGATGGACCCGGCTGCCGGTTAGGCGCGCCAGGAGAATATCTCGAGCGACCATAATTTCTTCGGCCGTTGAAGGAATGCCTTTTAAGCCAAGTTTCACTGACCACTGGCCTTCGTGCATGACTCCGTTGGCGGCGAGCTCCAGGTCTTCACAATGGTCGATGATTAAGGTAGACAACATTTTGGAATATTCCAAAGCCCGCCGAAAAAGAAGGGAGCTGCTAACTGGTTGACCATCATCTGAAAAAGCGATGGCTCCCGCTTCTTTTAGGTCAGCCATGTCAGTTAATTCTTTCCCCTGTGAACCGCGACTTATTGCAGCTATAGGCAAGACATTAACTTGGTTTGCTTTCTTCGCTTGGCCCATAATGAATTCAGTAACGCCGCGGTTATCATTAACGGGGTTGGTGTTGGGCATACAAGCGATGGTGGTGAAGCCTCCTCTTGCGGCGGCTCTGGCCCCAGAAGCGATGGTCTCTTTATATTCAAACCCTGGTTCGCGAAGGTGAACATGCATGTCGATTAGCCCGGGGGTGACGATGAGGCGGGAGGCATCGATGACCTTGGTCTTGGCTGAATCGATGGTTATCTTAGCTTTTATTTCGGCTATTTGACCATCTTTAATTAAGATATCGAGAGTCTCATCAATCCCAGCGGCGGGATCGATTACTCGCCCGTTTTTAATCAGTAGCATCACGGTCTTTTCCTCCTAGTAGAAGATAGAGAATGGCCATTCTCACGGCTACCCCATTCTCCACTTGTTTAAGAATAACTGAATGAACCGAGTCAGCTAGGTCAGCTGATAATTCCACACACCGATTAATGGGGCCGGGATGCATGATGATGGCTTCTTTTTTAGCGCGTTTGAAACGTTGAGGAGTCAGAGAAAAATGAGTAATGTATTCACGCAGAGAAGGAAAGAAATTCTTCTTTTGTCTTTCGAGCTGGAGGCGAAGCATCATGATTGCGTCAGCTCTTTCAACTGCTTCATCTAAGTTGTAATTGATTTCCATTCCCAAGGACTTGAACTCAGGAGGAACGAGGGAAGGTGGACCACAGCCAACTACTTTTGCTCCCAATTTACGGAGAAGAATTATGTTGGACCGGGCCACTCGACTGTGCAAGAGATCACCCACGATGACTATTTTTAAGCCAGAAAAATGTTTTTTTTCTTGGCGAAGGGTGAAGGCATCTAGTAAAGCTTGGGTTGGATGTTCATGGGTGCCATCTCCAGCATTGATTACGTGAGATTTACAGAACGAACTGATGAAATGTGGGGCGCCAGAGGCTGAATGACGGACAATGAGGGCGTCAATGTTCATTGCTTCTAGATTCAAAATTGTATCTTTTAGAGATTCGCCTTTAACCACACTGCTGGCCAAAAGATTAAAGTTGAGAATGTCCGCGCTTAATCTTTTGGCGGCTAACTCAAAAGAGCTTCGGGTTCTTGTGCTTGGTTCAAAGAAAAGATTAACTATAGTTCTTCCCCGGAGAGTGGGGACCTTTTTTATTTCCCGCCGCGAGACTTCTAGGAAGGATTCAGCCGTATCGAGGATGGTCATTATTTCTTCAGGGGTGAGTTGGTTGATTCCCAGTAAGTGTTTATGATTAAAGATCACGATGATTTTCTCCTATTCTATTTCGGTAGGCTCGGTAATTAGAACTTCGTCTACTCCATCAACTTCTTCAAGGTGAACTTGTACCCTTTCTCGCTTTGAAGTGGGCAAGAATTTTCCTACATAGTCAGCCCGGATGGGCAACTCTCGATGTCCCCGATCGATAAGAACGAGCAATTGGATGGTGCGAGCTCGCCCCAAATCGAAAAGGCTGTCCATAGCGGCCCGGATAGTCCTTCCGGTAAAAAGAACATCATCGACCAGCAGTACATCCTTGTTATCTATAGAAAAGTCGATTTCGGTTTTTTGGACCATATGTTGAGCTTCAAGCTCCAAAAAATCATCCCGATAGAGGGTGATATCGAGAACTCCAACCGGGATTTTGACCTTTTCGGCTTGAGCTATTAACTGAGCAATCCTTTTGCCTAAGTAAATTCCACGAGTCCGAATGCCGACGATAACCAGATTTTTTAGTTCTCGGTTCCGTTCTAGAATTTCGGTAGACATTCTCTCCATAGCTCTTTTTATCTTCCGTGCATCCATTACCTTAGCTTTAATCTTTTCTTCCATACTAACTCCTTTCATCTGAAAGATAAGATAGGGAAGGAAGCAAGTCGGTCATTTGCTTATTCAAAATGCCTCATTAGCCTGGAAAAGTCAAGGAAGAAGCCTGAAAGTTTAGAAAGTTTGGAGAAAGCTTGTCGTTTGAGAGTTTGTTTGAGAGTTTGTGGTCGGGCCGTGCCATCTAAAAATAAATAAATTAAGCATAAATTTAGCCGCTAAAAACATCCTTGCTCGCTGTTTTTGGCCCCCGCAAGCAAATTTTAGATTTATCGCCAAAAGCCAAAACGAGAACTAAGCAGGGTTATGATTAAAGTAGTCTTCAGCATCTTGTCTATCTTTCCTGATTTGAGAAGCTAGAGCTTCGGCAGTGGGAAATTGTTTTTCGTCTCTCAGTTTATGGTAGAAATGAATTTTCATTTTTTCGCCATAAAGCTTTCCTCGGAAGTTCAGGAGGTGGCATTCCACTTGGGTTTTGTCTTGGTTGAAAGTGGGGCAACAACCTACATTAGTTAGAGCAGGCCATTTTTGATCCTTCCATTCGACAACAGTGATAAATACTCCCTTTAAAAGTAAATGATTATCGGTTTCCAAATTAGCGGTGGGAAATCCGAGTTGATTTCCTCGAGCTTGCCCCGGAATTACTACCCCTTCAATGGAGTAAGGACGGCCTAGTAACTGGTTAGCTTTTTCAATCTTTCCTTGACCAAGAAGCTGGCGAATATAGCTGCTACTGACAATTTGGCCGTTAACATGCAAGGAAGGAATAGTTATGGGTGTAAAGCCCATTTGGGATCCCCATTTTTTTAGAGTCTCTGGAGTTCCTTGTTGTTGGTGACCAAAACGAAAATTTTCTCCAGTGACGATGATTTTGGCTTTTAAACAACCAAGGAGCACCTGAGAGAGAAAGTTTTCGGCTGAAAGGGAAGCAAATTTTTGGTTGAAACGGACAACAATAACCCGCTTGAGGCCTGCTTCAAGTAAAGACTCAACTCTTTGGTTGAGAGTTTGGATGAGCGGGAGTGGCTTTTTGCTGAAAAAGGAATCTGGATGAGGATCAAAGGTCAGGACAAGAGGAAGATATCCAAATTCTTGGGCGTTGAGCATGATGTGCTGAATTATTTTTTGGTGGCCAAGGTGAAGGCCATCAAAAACACCAATTCCTACTACCGAAGACGATTCAACTTGGGGGCAATCATCAATATCATAGAGGTTTATGACCATTTGTCTTTAATTATCACCAGGAAATTTAATTTTTTTCATTTCTCTAATTACTAATGAATTTAAATCATGAAATTTTCGGCAACCAAAATTATAGCTTGATGGCCTTGACTTTTTCCAGATAGGTCAAACGTAACTGATGGAGACAATTAGATAAGAAACTCTCTTCTTCGGGTTTAAGGTTTCCTTGGGTTCGCTGGTTGAGTAAATCGAGAAGGTCAATGAGCCTCTTGGCTAACTCCAAGTTTTCGGATGGCTGCTGACTAATGGGGTCTTTAGCTTCACCAAGATTAATTAGTGCCTGGGTATAGAAAGGGAGGACCAATGAGCTGAAGTCAAGTGGCGGAATAATTCCGGGAGAATGATTGTTTTCTGGCTTATTCCCCGGTTGCCCAGCTTGTTTCATGGCCTCTTCCTCCTGGTTGGTTTTCGACATAAGCTTGGGTTTTCGATAACTATTTAGTAAGATATTCTCTTAAAAATATAGCGAAAGCAGCACAAGATTTCAAGGAAGGTGAAGATGGCCAAACAAAATAATGTCGGGGCAAAATTTGTCAAGTTAGTAAATATTATTCGGAAACTTCGCGAGCCAGGTGGATGTCCTTGGGATCGAGCCCAAGATGAGCAGTCGCTGCGCAAATATTTTTTGGAAGAAGCCTATGAGGTTTTAGATGCTCTCCACCGAGGAGACAGTCAAGCCCTGAAAGAAGAATTGGGTGACCTGTTAATGGAGATTGTGTTTTTAGCCCGAGTTTTTGAAGAAAAACAAGAATTGTCCATCGGCGATGCTTTAGAAAGTATTAATGACAAAATGGTCAAGCGTCATCCCCATGTTTTTGGGGCTAAGCGCTTGAGGAAAGCTGATGAAGTAAAGGAACAATGGTCTAGGATTAAACTCCAAGCCGCAAAAGCTAGAAAGGAGGACTCTCTTTTAGCCAGTCTGCCTCGGGTGGTCCCCGCTCTTCATGAAGCTTATGAAATTGGCCGTCGAGTAAGCCAGGTGGGTTTTGATTGGTCTTTACCTGAGGATGTCTTGGCCAAAATTGAAGAGGAATACCAAGAGTTAAAGAAGGCGATGAAAGTTAAAGATAAGGAGAAGATAGAAGAAGAAATAGGTGATTTTCTTTTCTCTATCACTAACTTGGCCCGCCATTTAGAAATTAATCCCGAGCTGGCGCTCCAAAAGACAAATCACAAGTTTAAGAAAAGATTTAATTGGGTAGAAAAAACTCTTCACCACCAGGGAAAAAATTGGGAAGACACCAATCTCCAGGAGATGGACTCTCTTTGGGACGAAGCAAAAAAGATTATTAAATAAAAACCTTTATGTATTAATAATCAGTGTTAGATGCTAGAAATTAATAAAGCATTTTAGGGGAAGAATTAGGCGGAGATTGAGATTTGACTCTAAAGATCTATAGAAAAAATGCATGATGCCTTACCCAAGCATAATTCAAAACAATAGCGACTACTTAGCGTCATTAGTTTTTGGGGTTTATTATGAATTCAGAACGAAAATACTGGTGAGCGCGACTGCTTTCAACTTGTTGTTTAAGATATTACTATCTTTTGTGGTCGTCAGCCAGACCAAGATGGCTAACTCTCTTGGTGTTTGAAAAGTTAGGGGGAAGGGGAGGCTTGCTTCTTTTTGTCTTGTTGTTGTTTTTCTTGATATCGAAGGAGTAAGCTAGCTTTGATGAATTCGTCCAAATCACCATCAAGAACCCGATCGACATCGGAAGTTTCCACTCGGGTTCGAAGGTCTTTTACCAGGCGGTAAGGATGAAGTACATAAGAGCGAATCTGGTTACCCCAAGCAATATTTGATTTAGCATCCTCCAGTTTTTCTAGTTTTTCCTGTTGTTTCTTTTTTTCTAATTCATAAAGGCGAGCTCGGAGGACTTTCATGGCCATGGCTTTATTTTTGTGCTGTGAGCGTTCATTTTGACACTGAACTACGATTCCCGTGGGCAAATGGGTAATCCGTACTGCTGAATCAGTAACATTGACATGCTGTCCTCCATGGCCTGAGGCCCGAAAGGTGTCAATCCTCAAGTCTTCAGGATTAATCTCAATGGCAATGTCATCCTCAATTTCGGGGTAAACAAAAACAGCGGCAAAAGATGTATGGCGACGCCGGTTGGCATCGAAAGGAGAAATCCTGACCAGCCGGTGCACTCCTGATTCTTGACTTAAAATCCCATAGGCGTGGCTTCCTTCAATTCGGATCGTGGCACTTTTTAGCCCCGCTTCCTCCCCAGGCAGAATATCTAGAATTTCGGTTTTGAAACCTCGGCGCTCGGCATAGCGAAGATACATTCTCAATAGCATTTGGGCCCAATCTTGTGATTCAGTCCCTCCTGCTCCAGGGTGAATAGTGAGGATGGCATGGCGGTCATCATCATTATCGATGAAAAGGGTCTCCATTTCGAGGTCAGCAAGAAGTTTCTCAAAAGCTTCGAGGCTCGAAGCTAATTCTTGTTCCACCGCTTCTCCTTCCTTTTTTAATTCAAGGAGAACTTCTATTTCCTCTTTTTTTTCTTCGACGGCGGTGATTTTTTGGATGGTTTCTTCTAATTGCTTTTTTTCCCGCTGGAGATGCTGGGTGTGGATATGATTAGACCAAACTTCTGGTTGGGCCAACTCTTGGTTGATTTTCTCTAAGTGTTTTTGTTTACCGACGAGGTCAAAGAAAACCTCGTAATTCTTCAAATCGGGTTAAAGCTGCTTCAATCTTTTGTTGAAGTTCAAGGCTCAAAGGCAAGGATTTTTTTTCATTCATTTCGATTTCCGTCGTGTGCTTAGGATAAAAAAAGCGCCGATGATTGTCAAGCTGAGAAGGGGAAGAAGGTCACCAGTTCGGGTATAAAAGGTTTGACCTTCTAGAGGAAATATTTCGCCAGTTAGAACTTGCTCCGTCATTATTTGACTACGCGCGCAAGTTCGGCCATAGGGATCCACAATTCCGGAAATTCCCGTCGTGGCTGCCCGCAGGAGATAGCGCCTATTCTCGACTGCCCGAAAAATAGAGATGGCAAAATGTTGAAAAGGGGCTGAGCTAGTTCCGTACCACCCGTCGTTGGTGATGGTGGCCAGAAAATTGGCTCCCTGGTGAATAAATTTACGCACCAGGGCTGGAAAGATGATTTCATAACAGATAGGGGTTCCGAAAAAATAATTATTATAATTATGGAGTTTAATTTTCCGTCCAGGAGTTATGTCGCCAATGGCATGAGTAACTTTTTTCAGAAAAGAGAAGACCTGGGGGTAGGGAGTGTATTCGCCAAAGGGTACGAGGTGTATTTTGTAATAAGTGCTCCAGCTCCCATCAGGATGAAGACAGAGAGAAGTATTGTAAAAATTAGTTCCTTCGGGGGTCTTTTCTTGTTCATTTGTTCCAAGCAGAAGAGATACCTGATTTTCTTTTGCCAATTGAGAGAGTTTAGCTTTGAAGGAGGGATAAGGACCGTGATCGCAACTAAAACATAAGGGAACACTGAATTCAGGCCAAATAATCAATCTTGCTCCTTGGTCAATAGCCTGCTGGGTTAATTGAAGATGCCGTTGGAATAACTCCTCAATTGTTGGCAACGGGACACGTTCCCAGTAAATGTCAGAAGAAACATTGCCTTGGATAATTCCCACTTTTAGGGGACTAGAAAGTGAAGACCCTTTTCTAATTTGCCAGTAGCCCCAAACATGGACAAGCAGAATTACAGCTAGGGCAATGAAAAATGGTTTCCGTTTTCGAAATTGAAGAGAATAAAGAAAAGCACTTTGAAAAAAGATGATGAAAAAACTCAAGCCATAGACGCCGGTAATCGAGGCCAGCTGGATGAAGTAAATATTTTGATATTGCGCATAACCGATGATGCCCCACGGAAACCCGGTTAGAAAATGGGTTAAAATAAATTCCAAACCAACCCAGTAAAAGGGTAAGAGAAAAAAGGCTAAACGAGGAAAGGAAGTGGCTGTTTTGGCCCCTAGATAAGCAAAAAGTCCCCAGTACAGGGCCAAATAGAGCACAAAAATTAGATAAATCAATAAAGAAAGCCCAAAGGAAAGTTGGCCGTAATGAGCAGGGACATAAGGGATCCAGTAGATAAGCAAAGCATTAAACCCTATCCCTCCGAATAAACCAAGAACAAAAGCCCGCCGGGGAGGACGATGGGTAGTGTAATAAAGCAGTGGTAAAAGGGCAATCCAGATGAAAAAAGTGAGGCTAAATTTGGGGAAAGCTAAAGCGACTAATCCTCCCCCGAGGATGGAAATTAAAAATGCACCTCCTTTTTTAGCCATCTCCTTTAAGAAGAGAGAAAAAACTCAGTCTCGGACGATGAAATAATCAGTTTGTTTTTTACCTTCAGCTTGAGCCAATTTGGTTTTTACTTGGTTAGCTTCTTCTCGGGTCGAGTACCCCCCAACTCGGACTCGATAAAGAGGCCGCCGTTCAGTGGGTAAAGGATTAATAATCACCACCGGATAACCTTGGGCTTTTAATTTTTCGGCTATAATTCGTGCTGAGTTGCGGTTGGAATAAGCACCGACCTGGATGTAATATCTTGCTTTTGAGGAAACTGGAGAAGCAGATTGCCGGCGGGACGGAGTTACTGGAGTTTTTTTTGAAGATGTCTTGGTCGTTATTTTTTCGCTAACTGTTTCTTGTTTTGGCGAGGTAGTTAGGGTTTTGGGAGGAGTAGTTTTCTCTTTTTTCTCGGGGGAACTCTTGGTAGACGGCTGTTCAGGGATGTGGACAGCAGGAGGGGTTATTTCTTGGGTCGGCACACTCGCTTCGGCCAACTGTTGGGCTTGGAGAGTGGCCTGCTTCTTGCCCACCGAAACTCCTAGAAGAAAAATGATTACTCCCAACGCCAAGATAGCGATAAAGATTAAAGCTAGCTGGGTACTAGTTAACTGTAATTCCCGGTAGTCTTTAGCGCTCATTTTTTATTCTGGTTTTTTTTCTGTTTTCTCGTTTTCTTTTTGTTGGCGATAGCCATACTCAAAAGCTTTCAACATCTCAAGGGGTACGGGAAAGATGATTGTCGAGTTCTTTTCGGTGGCGATTTCTGTTAAGGTTCCCAAGAATCGTAACTGGAGAGCTTGGGGATTAGAGGAGATAATTTCCGAGGCTTTAAGGAGTTTGTTAGCAGCTTGGAATTCTCCTTCAGCATGGATGACCTTGGCTCTTCTTTCGCGCTCTGCTTCGGCTTGTTTGGCGATGGCTCGGACCATGTTCTCGGGCAGGTCAACGTGTTTCATTTCTACAAGTTGCACTTTTATCCCCAAGGGATCAGTGTGCATGTCAATTATTTCCTGTAATTGAGAATTTAATTTTTCCCGCTCGCTTAAAAGATCATCCAGCTCAACTTCTCCCAGCACACTTCGCAACGTCGTTTGAGCAAGCTGCGAAGTAGCGAAGAGGTAATCTTGAACTTCCAGCACTGCTTTCTGGGGATCCATTACTCGGAAATAAACCACGGCATTGACTTTCACCGAGACATTATCTTTGGTGATGACATCTTGGGGGGGAATATCCATGACCACAATCCGTAAGCTCACGCGAACCATTCGATCGATAGGAGGAAAAACCAGAATTAAACCGGGGCCTTTTGGTTTTGGTAACACCCGGCCTAAGCGAAAAATAACGCCTCGTTCATATTCACGAAGAATTTTAATCGCATTGAGGATATAGAGAACCACCAAGGCGATTACGATTATCGGAAATGTTATCATTTCCACCTCCTCCAAAATATTCTGTCTAAAATATGGTTAACTTTAGACCTTGCTCACTTTTATTTTTAGACCATCAAGAATTTTGATGACCAGAACCTTGGAACCTTTGGGGACGTTCTCTTCAGCTTCGGCTTTCCACAGTTCTCCATGAACAAACACTTTTCCTTCCGGAGTTAGGTCGGTCTGGGCGATCCCGATTTCTCCGATTAATCCTTCTTTGCCCGTAACAGCGCGGCGACTGTGGGCTCTTACCACGAGAGTTATTAGAAAGATAAAAATCAAAGATAAACCGATGGCGACCGGGATAATAAAATTAAGGCTGGGTCGAAGCTCTGGAATGGGACTGTCGATGAGCATGATTGATCCTAAGACCATGGCTATGATACCTCCGATGGAAAGAATACCGTAACTCTGAACTTTTATCTCCAGGATGAATAAACCAATGGCCAATAAGATTAGGAGAAGTCCAACATAGTTAATGGGGAGGATTTGGAAGGCAAAAATAGCCAGCAACAGGCATATTCCTCCCATCACTCCCGGAAGAATAGCTCCCGGATTGGAAAATTCAAAATAAAGGCCAAGCAGGCCAAGCATCAGTAAGATGTAGGCCAGATTAGGATTGGAAATGGTTAATAAAAACTTTTGGCGAGCAGTCATCGGTATTTCGACCACTGTCTCGTCTTCGAGATGGAGTTGGATTTCTTCTCCGGTAAACCGTTTGATTTTCTTATTGTTGAGGAATTTAATTATTTCATCCTCGGTAGAGGCGACTAAGTCAATTAACTCTCCCTTGAGAGCCTCGCTTTCGGTGTAAGAGCGGCTTAATTTAACCGCTGCCTCGGCCATTTGGATATTACGGTTTCTTTTCTCGGCAATGGTTCGGATGTAAGCCGCGGCATCTTCAGTGACTTTTTCGGCCATCGTCTCATCCATCTGTTGTCCGGTTATAGATACTCCGACGGGATGAGCTGCTCCGGTGCTGGTCCCCGGAGCCATCGCAAACACATCACAGGCCAAGCAGATGAAAAAGCCTGCCGAAGCAGCTCGCGCCCCATTAGGGCTGACATAAGCTGCCACTGGCGTTTTGGAGCCGAGAATTTTCTCAATAATCTCCCGCATCGAGGTATCAAGTCCACCAGGAGTATTGATGGTTATCAGGAGAAGCGAGGCGTTTTCCCTGTCGGCTTGATCGATGGCCTCCTGAATATATTCCGAGGTGACGGGATGAATAGGGGCGTTGATAGTGATTTTGAAAATCTTAGATTGGAGCGGAAGGGCAAGGCTAAAAACCACAAAAAGGAAAATTAACCCTCTGAATTTACTCACAAGTTTATTATATGGCGCTCTATTCCTTAAAGTCAACAACTGATGAAGCGCCAATATCGTGATTGCCAGGAGAATTTTTTCTCCTCAAATTAGAGAAGGAAATCGATGATCGGGGCAATTTTTGCCGGTTGCCTTGTTATTGCTCCCAGCCAAAATAAGGGGCGAGTCAGCCTTTTTCTATCAAGGTTGGCAGAAACGCTTTGCTCTTCCTCTTTACAGCAGACATCCCCCTGTTTTAATGGTAGTTTTTCCGGGGGAGAAAATTTAATTACTTCTCAGCTCACCTCCTGGTTTAACTTTTTTTTGCTTCGGGGCAAGGTGAGTATCGAGACTATTTAACCCTGAAAAAAGAAATGCTGCTCTTCCCAATGATAAGCTTGACTTTTGATTTTGAATAACTTAAATATAGTTTAAGATTTATCGGGAAGGAGACGCAGATGATCAAAAACGACATCGTTCAGGCGATTGAAAAGAAAACGGGCTATTCCCGGGTCAAAACTTTAGAAATGGTGGAATTAATCTTAGGAATGATGAAAGAGGCCTTGGCCAATAATGAGAAAATTGAGATTAGAGGATTTGCTAGTTTTAAAGTGGTGCCTAAGAAAAGTGGATTTGGCCGTGATATAAGAAGAAAAAAGCAGATTAAAATAAAAGGGGGCCAAAGAATTAAATTCCGCCCCGGTCAAGATTTAAAAAAGTTGTGAATAATTCGTTAAAAAATTATCATTTCTGTTGAATAAATTCTCCCCAAGTTACTAGATAGTTAGAATTTATTTTAAGGATAGGACCATGAGTCGTTACAAAATAAAGCCTCTCCTTCCCCGAAAGTTTAAATCACTACCGATTGAAGAGCGGCCGAGTAAAGTTTCCCAGCAAGATTTTGCCCAGGTTTTTCCTGGTCATCCAGGAGTTTCTTCCTTCCTGAACTCCATTCCCAATATTTTGGCCGGTCGTGATTTTAAGGAATTGATTAAGTCTCTTCGGTTTGCTTTTCGGAAGAAGAAACCAATTATTTTTGGTTGTGGTGCCCATGTTATTAAGGTAGGGCTTAATCCACTACTAATTAATCTAATGGAAAGAGGATGGTTAACAGCTTTGGTTTTAAATGGAGCCGGAATTATCCATGATTTTGAATTAGCCCTGGTGGGAAAGACATCAGAGGACGTAGAGACCCAGATAAAAAAAGGAGAATTTGGCACCGCTGAAGAAACTGGCGCTTTTCTTAATCAGGCCATAAAGGAAGGGGCAGTCGATAAGCTTGGTTTGGGAGAAGCCATAGGTCGGGCTTTGGCTCGCTTTGATCTTCCTTTCAAGGAAAATAGCCTTCTTTACCACGCCTATCGGCTGAACATCCCGGTCACCGTTCATGTGTCTTTGGGGAGCGATATTATTCATTTCCATCCCCAGGTAGATGGGGCGGCTACTGGACAAACTTCTCTTCGAGATTTTTTTCTTTTGGCCGCATTGATCGCCAAGCTGGAAGGGGGGGGAGTTTACCTCAACATTGGTTCGGCCGTTGTTCTTCCCGAAGTTTTTCTTAAAGCCGTGGCTTATGTTCGCAATCAAGGATATTCACTCGAAAAATTTGTGACAGCGGTCTTTGATTTTAAGCTTCATTATCGACCTTTGGAAAATGTTGTGCGGCGTCCTTTGGGTCGAGAGAGTAAAGGTTATTACTTTATCGGTCACCACGAAATAATGATTCCTCTTTTAGCGGCAGCTTTACTTTCTTCGAAGGAGGAGGAATAAACTATTGCTTTTTCTTTTTTATGGCTAGCTCGGCGTGCTTGAGTTCGTAGTCATAAAGAAGTTGTCGATAAACGCGGACGGTGTTATCGATTGTTTGAAGTAGGGAACCCGACGTATCGATGATGTAGTCAGCATACTGGATTTTATCCTGGCTGGGCATTTGGGAGTTGATTTTTTGTTGAGCTTGGATTTTATTGATATGGTCTCGCTCCATCAAACGTTTTAATTGGATCTCCAGGGGGCAGTGGGTGATGACAATCTTATCGTAGAACCGATAGTAGCCGGCTTCGATGGTTAAAGCCGCCTCGGAAATGAAGATTTTATAATAACCTTGCTTTTCTAATTGGACAATTAATTTTTTTTTCTCTTCCCAGACGAGAGGATGGATGAGTTGATTTAAGAAAGCTCTTTTTTGAGGGTCAGCGAAAACTATTTTTCCTAGTTGTTGACGATTGATTTCCTGGTTATCTTGGAGAATAACTGGTCCAAAATAGTCAACGATCTTGGTCCAGACTGGAGAATAGGGTTTCATCAATTGGTGGGCTTCTTGATCAGCCCGATGAATATAACAACCTAAATCTTGAAGAATCGTAGCTGCCACTGATTTGCCAGTGGCGATTCCTCCAGTAAGAGCAACGATTAACACTTGTCTCTAATCACTTTTCCTTAATATTACTCCCCATAAGATTACTTGGGGCTTTCTTATTCCCTAGGGGAGGAGATATCAGTCGGAAGTAACAAATTGGTATTCTTCTTCAAAATGAAGAGCAATCCCCTGAGCCTTATCTTTATTTTCTCTTTTTTCCAGGCGGACTACCCGGCCCTGGAGCTGGAGTTGGATTTTTTGTCCTTCGGTTAATTTGGGGGGTAAGTCAATGACCAGTTCAAGCGGCGTCCCAATAGTTAGTACAGCATCAAGACCAAAATAGGCTCCGGTGGAACTTATGTTTTCTAAAACCGTAATTTCTTCGAATGGTTGACCATTAGGCTGAGTTCCTTTAACTAGAACTTGAAGAGGTAATTCTAGTCGCCATTCCCGGCGACGGTCGAGATGGAGATAAGTGCCTTCATTCTCCTCAGTAATTAATTCCGAAGGAAGGGATGTTTTTTTTGTGTCTTTCATTTGAGTTTCTCCCTCAAGTTAAAAAAGAGCTGAGTTAATGGCATAGAGGGCCAGTTGCAGGCGACTGTGGGTGTTGAGTTTAGTATAGATACTTTTAATGTGAGAACGAACCGTGTTTTTACTGACAAATAGGGCTTGGGCGATTTCTTCGTTGCTTTTCCCTTGACCGATGAGTCGAAGCACCTGAAATTCAGTCGGTGTGAGTTGATCCAGAGATTTTTCCTTGAGGTCTTTACCCACCACCGAGATGATCCGGTCCATTATATTCGACATTTTATCCCGGGGGAGCCAGATTTCTCCTCGATGGACCACTTGGATAGCTTCGGACAATTGCGTGGATTGATCATTGATGTCGAAATATCCCCTCATTCCCGCGTTCATCAGCCCGACAATTTCTTCATGGGAAGGGATTGTGCCCAAGAGAAGTAATTGTGGTCGCTTGCCTTCTCCAAGAGCATCCCGGATGGCTTTGCAGATCTCGCGCAAATTAGGCACGGGTTCAGTATTCGAGAATAAGACAACATCAGGCTGATTTTGCCGAATTGTCTCTAAGAGAGAATCAATGGTTGTTTTTTCAATCCCGATTACCTCTATTTTTTTAGCCATCTCGATAGAGTTAATGATCCCGGCCAGAATTAAGTCGGAAGGGCAATAAATTAAAAGTTTAATTTCCTCTTTCTTTTTTTTGGCAGATGGTTTTTCTGGAGAGGACATTGGTTCCCTTTCCTTATAAAATTAGGGTCAAAAGAAGCGAAAAATCCATTAAAAATTTCTTATCCTTTACTTATTGATTAAATCATACTTAATTAAAATTAAGCTTGTCAAGTAAAGGAAGAAGGGAGAGGTTGGATGGTGTAGCGGGAGGATAATTTTAAAAAAACAGTTTGCCTGTTTGCCTTTTGACCATTGCTGGCTGCCAGAAGGCGATTTACTTCTCCTTTTAATTCCATTTTTAGTTTGGTCTGAAGAAGGATGGTTTGAGGGATTTCCATCTCCAGCCATAGAGTTGTTCCCAGGACAACGGGCTGAGAAAGGTTGAAAGAGGCTGTTTCTGAACTCAGGGTAAAGATAACCGTTTTTTCTTGGAACTCTTCCCCGTAGGCGTTTTTCCCCTTAACCAAAGCGGGAAGAGAGAGCTCAAAAATTCGCTCTCTCTTCCTAACTTTGGAGACGCCTTGGATGAAAGGGGAGGCTGAATTCTTTTGATTCCGCATTTTTTCTAAAGAAAATATTTTGTCTCAAAGGCACTAGAGATGACAATTACTCTAGCGGATGATTTGAGGGGTGAATTTTGAGCTTTTTTTCTCATCTTAGGTGATTAGTTAACTAAAAACGGAGAAGAGATTCTTTTTTTCTCGCTATATTTCCCTGGTTCCACTTAGTTGCCTTCTTTTTGCTTTTCTACTTTAAACGACGGCCTGGAAAGGAATTAATTCTCAGTGATGATTTATTTAATCGGTGATAAAGGGGTTAAATAAAAGAGGAAACGGCTGGCTTAAATTGATTAAATTGAAAAGAAAGCTTTCAAGAAATAAAGGATAATCGTAATTAAGCCGCTTGAATATCAAAGGAAAGCTCAGCTTTTTTAAGAAAATCACTATCTTTCCCTGATTTAAGATGGGGCATCATCTTTTTCTGGAGCAATGATGTATTTACTTCGAAATCTAGTGGAGATTCTTTTCTCTTCTGTTTTTTCCCGATTGTTTTCGATGAAAATTACTTCCCCTTTCAGGATTAATTTTAGTGGTTGGTTATCGGTTAATTTAGGGGGTAGGTCAATACTTAATCGGAGGGTTTCTCCTAAAGTTACCGGTGTTTTAAGAAAAAATGAAGAGCCATAGTGGCTGATATAGGTGAGGGAGGTTTGCTCTTTAAAATTATTTCCTAAGATGTCTTTCCCCTCCACTTCCAGAGGGAGAGGCAGGTGAAATCCATCGGTTACCTCCGGGCGGACAATTTTCGCTGATGAGGGCTTTTTGTTTTTGTAATTTTTCATGAAGCCGTCCTTTTCCAAATTAGCGATTCTAAAATGACATAAAGTCTTTCTCATCGTCAATCACCTTTATAGAGGAAATTTACCATCATAAAGGGTGAAAAAAGAGACTCAGCATCGCTTAACCGATAGTTTTTTAGGAGGCTAACTTGCTTGTTTCCCTGAAAAAAGAAGGCTTTTATTGACAAAGAAGGAGGGCAAAAGATAGAATGACGGAGAAAAAAGGAGGAAAAGAGTTGGTCAAAGAAGAAGGTTTTGTCAAACAGATTACGCCCAAAAGCGAAGATTTTTCCCGTTGGTATGTAGAATTGATCCGGCGGGCTGAGTTGGCTGATTACGCTCCTCTTAAAGGCATGATGGTTATTCGCCCCTATGGATATTCTATCTGGGAGAATATTCAACGTTTGCTTGACCAGCGGATTAAAGCCAGTGGCCATCAAAATGCCTATTTTCCTCTTTTTATTCCTGAATCTTTCTTAAAAAAAGAAACCGAGCATTTGCAAGGATTTTCACCCGAAGTAGCTTGGGTAACTCAAGGTGGCCAGGAAGAACTAGAGGAGAGATTAGCGGTGAGGCCAACTTCCGAGGCAATTATTGGCTATATGTATTCGAAGTGGATTCGCTCCTGGCGAGATTTGCCTGTGTTAATCAACCAGTGGGCTAATATTGTTCGTTGGGAGAAGGTGACTCGTCCTTTTTTGCGAACCACCGAGTTTTTATGGCAAGAAGGCCACACCGCCCATGAGACAAGAGAGGAAGCTGAGGAAGAAACAAGGTTGATCCTCGAGATGTACCGCGAGTTTGTTGAAACTGAATTGGCTATTCCCGTTATCGCTGGCCGCAAAACAGAAAGAGAAAAATTTGCGGGGGCAATGGAAACATATTCTATCGAAGGCCTTATGAGCGATGGACGAGCCCTCCAGATGGGAACATCTCATAATTTAGGCCAACATTTTTCCCGGGTCTTTAATATCCGTTTTGAGGATCGCCAACAACAACTCCAGTACGTCTGGCAGACATCGTGGGGGGTTTCTACGCGTTTGGTGGGAGCCTTGGTGATGACCCACGGTGATGATTCAGGTTTAAAATTCCCTCCGCAGGTTGCTCCCATTCAAGTGGTTATCGTGCCTATTTCCCTGGGAAATTGGAAAGAAAAAGTGCTTCCTCAAGCCCAAAAGATATCCTCTCTTTTGAGAGAACAGGAAATTCGGGTTTACCTGGATGCTCGTGAAGAATTTACCCCCGGCTGGAAATTTTCAGAGTGGGAGATGAGAGGGGTTCCCCTTCGTTTGGAAATTGGGCCTCGAGATGTGCAGAATAACCAAGTGGTGCTGGTGCGTCGAGATAACCGGGAGAAGATAGCTGTTCCTCTTTCGGAAGTGGTGGCCAAGGTTCACCAAGTTTTGACAGAAATTCAAAAGAATTTATTTCATTTGGCCGGGCAATTTCAACAGGAAAATACATGCCAGACAGAAGACTATCAGGAGTTTAAGGAAATCATTGAAACCAAGAGAGGTTTTCTTAAAGCTTACTGGTGCGGGCAAACCACTTGCGAAGAAAAGATCAAAGAGGAAACTCAGGCCACCATTCGAGTTATTCCCTTTGGCCAACCAGAAGGAGTAGCCACGCATAAGTGTTTGAGGTGTGGGGCTAAAGCCCAGTGGTTGGTCTATTTTGCCAAGGCCTATTGATCACGGCATGGATAAAAAGGACTGGTCTAACCGATGCCAGGCGATGGTGGATAATCAATTGCGGGCACGGGGAATCAAAGACGAAAACGTGCTCCAAGCCATGGCCAAGGTTCCTCGCCATTTGTTTGTCCCTTCCACGATGATCGATTTTGCTTACAGTGATGAACCTTTACCTATTGGAGAGGGCCAAACTATTTCCCAACCTTACATTGTGGCTTACATGACTGAAAAAATTCACCCTCAAAAATGGAAAAGAGCACTGGAAATTGGCACGGGCTCAGGTTATCAAACAGCAATCTTGGCTGAGCTGGTTAAAGAGGTTTACACGGTGGAACTAATTCCTTCGTTGGCGGAAAAAGCCCAAGAAATACTGGCCAAGCTTGGCTATCAGAATATTCATTATCGAGTAGGGGACGGAACGCAGGGTTGGCCTGAAGAGGCTCCTTTTGATGCTATCCTGGTCACCGCGGCTCCGGCTAAAATTCCTTTTGCCCTTGAGGATCAACTGGCTGAAAAGGGAAGAATGACTATCCCTGTTGGGGAGATGTTCCAAGATCTTTATCTCGTGTTGCGCCAAAAAAATAAAATTATTAGAAAAAAGCTAATTCCCGTGCGCTTTGTTCCCTTGGTTTCTCTTCATTGAAACTTTTTTACTCTGGGCTTTGCTTTTGATTTGACTTTGGCCTGAGTGAAGATTAATCTAGGAGTGAAAATTAATCTAAAAAAGGAAAAAATAAATTAATCCGAAGCAAAAATGGCTGTTTTAAGGGAATATTTCTCCAAATTCAAAAATAAGAAAACTTTTTATAGCTTTTCCACACGACGGGTTGTCGGCTGGATTGGGTTGATATTCTGGTTATTGGGGGGGCTGAATACTTCCTTTGGGGCCCCTCAAGAGAGGAAAATAAAATTTATCCCTGTTTTTCTTCCCCAAGGCCAGAAAATAATCGCGGAATTGGCGGTTACTCCCGAGGAAAGACAAAAAGGTCTTATGTTTCGCGAAGAATTAGCGGCCGAGGAGGGAATGTTGTTCATCTTTGAAGAAGAGGGAATTTATTCTTTTTGGATGAAAAACATGAAATTCCCGATTGACATTATCTGGTTGGATAAAGACAAAAGAATTGTCCATATCGAAGAAAATGTTCCTCCCTGCCCAGTTGAACCATGTCCTGCTTACACTCCGTCTCGCCCGGCTTGCTATGTTTTGGAGTTGAAGGCTGGCAGTAGTCAAAATTACTCGTTGAAAATTTATGATCAACTTGAGTTTGTAATCCCGCTTCTTAAGAAGAGTTTTTGAGAAGGGTAGTTAATTCTTGAGCGGCGAGGCTAGAGGTAGGGTAATTTCCTAAAATTTCTTTCATTTTTTGAAAGGAGCGGATCATCTGCTCTCTTCTTTCTTGATTTTCGAGGATTTCTTGGCTTAAAAGAAAAAGGTTCTCCGCTGTAAAATTATGTTGGATTAATTCGGGAATTACTCTCTGTTCCAAAAGTATATTGACAATACTATAGTTTTTTACATAGACAAATTTTTTACCTAGGTAATAGGTAAAGGGGGAAATCCGGTAAAAAGCAATTAGCGGTTTTTCCAATAAAGCAGCTTCAAGATTAGAGATACCGCAGGAGGCCAGAATTAAATCACTGTAAGCCATGGCTTCATATTTGTCTTCTTTTAATATTTTTAGTTCAGGAAAGGGATAGGGGAGATAGCGATCAATTTCGGAAGAAGTAAGATTTTCGGATTGACAAAGAAGAAATTCGACAGGAAGAGAACTTCGTAAAAGATGCAGGGTTTCCGTGAGCTGAGGGAGATGATTTTTCAGCTCCGATGGCCGGCTGCCGGGAAGGAGAGCAATAATTTTTTTTCGGTGATCAAGGTTATATTTTCTTAAGAATTCTTCCCGGGAGAGAGAAAGCTTAATTTCTTCTTGGAGGGGGTGGCCAATATAAGCGGCTGGAATTTTAGCTTCTTCATAAATCTTTTGCTCGAAAGGAAAGATGAGTAGCATTTTGGTTACCGATTTTTTGATTGTTTTGAGGCGATTTTTTCGCCAAGCCCAGACAGTAGGGCTGACGTAATAAAGAACAGGAACGCCTTTGCGCCGAAGAAAACGACCTAATCGCAGATGGAAATCAGGAGAGTCAATTAGAACAGCCGCTTGGGGTTGGCGGCGGGTTATTTCTTTTTTTAACCAGGAATATAGTTTAAGGATACGGGGAAAATGGCTGATTATCTCAAAAACTCCGATGAGGTTTAATTCTCGAAGCGAGGCCAAGGGTTCCAACCCGGCGGCCAACATTTTTTCTCCACCAAGGCCAAAAAACTTAGCTTTTGGATTGAGGCGTTTAAATTCACGAATCAAGGCCGCGCCATATTTTTCGCCAGAAGTTTCCCCAGCGGAGATGAAGATCTTGGTCATTCTTGCCTTTTTTCCTGGCCAAAATAGACGATTTCCGGCATCTTTTGGGGATCTTGCCCGTAGAAAAAGAGCCATTGATTATAGTATTTTTGCTGATAGTAAATTTTTATTGATTTTTGTGGTGAAGAGCTGACTACTCCGATGATTTGAGGATTATCTACTTTGGCGACCAGAGCAGCTGGAACGATGAGTACTTTCTGGAAAGAAATTTGCTGACTGGTCGGTGAAGGAGTTGTTTGGCCAGGTCGGCCACGCCGGGGGGAAGAAGGAGCCGGTCTACCTCGACCACCACCTGCCGGAGAAGGGGGAATGAGAATTAAGTCCCATTCTCCATTGGCGGCCATCGGATCTGGGTAGAGACGGCGAAGGCACTTTTTTTCCAGTAGTTCATCGAGAGACCGAGGGAAGGTACCAGGGTATTGTTGTTGGAAGAGGCGAATAGCTTCCACATATTGTCGTCCCCGGAAAATGAGTTCTTCTTCTTTTTCTCTCTGAAGTTGGGTTTCCCAGACAGGAACAGCAATGAGTAGGCCGAGGCTCAGAATGAAAATAACAAACATCAGAAGAAGAAGGGTATACCCAGTTTGTTTTTTCGGGGCGGTAAAGGAAAAGGAAGAGCCTTCTCCTTCACCAAGTATTGTAGGGAGATCCATCGAGTCCTATCTCCTTTGAACCAGACTGAACATCAATCACTCCGGGTTGAAGGCCGGCTTGAATCAGTTCTTCGGTAAACTCTTCCCGAATTTCAACCCAGGTATCTTGGGATTTGGTTATCGGATCAAGGGGAATCGAACGAAGATAGCCTTCTTCCACTAAGGCTTGAAGGGAGGGGGGATATTGGCCTTTGTCCAGGTGATACTGGTTGATGAGTTTGCGAAGAATGAAAAGGTTTTCTTTAAGCACTGCTTCGCGAGCTCGTTTAGCTGCGGTTTGATATTGCGGAATGGCCAAGCCAAGGAGAATTCCGATGATGGCCAGAACAATGATTAATTCAATAAGGGTAAATCCTGACCGTGGAGAGTCCATTTTTTTCACCAGTCCCTGTATTTAGTTCCATCCAGAGCAGTGGCCTGGCTCTTGGTATAAACATCATAAACATTTTCTCCTCCCCAAACATCGGAGTCAGGGTCATCTTGGTAAGATCTCAGCCCCCAATCATAAGAATTAGTCATCGGGTCTTTAGGAATCCGTCGTAAAAAACGAACTATCCTTTCCACTCGATTGCCTTGGATGGTTTCTTCGATTTCGACTCCATTAACTAGGGTTTCCAGATCGGGAGGATAACCATATGTATCTTCGTCAAATTCAAACTTTTTTTCATCGGCTAATTGTTTGTAGGCGTCAATAGCTTCGCGGAGGATTCGTAAGTTGCGTCTAAGTTCAATCTCTTTTTCCCTTTTGATGGCCACTTGGGCGAGAGGAATGGCTACTCCGGCCAGAATAGCCAGAATAGTTAGGGTCACCAGCATTTCGATGAGGGTAAAACCTTGTTGTCGGGAGAAGACAACTTTCATTTCTAGTTGTTGATATTTTGGTTTAAAACCATTTTTTTGAAGAATGGCTTTTGGAGGACTCCCTTCGTTGATAACTTCTTCCTCGATCGAAGGATCGGGGAGGAGATGGCTCCAGAACCTTCTTGCTTAATTTTATTTTGTGATCATCATCGATGGCAAGAACTTTAACTTTAACTGTATCACCAATCTTGAATACATCGCGAGCGCTTCGAACTCGACGATGGGAAATTTCAGAAACATGGAGAAGGCCCACGATGTTAGGTAGTATTTCAACAAAGGCCCCGTAATCTTCGATCCGGACCACTTTCCCGGTGTAGATTTTTCCTACCTCCGCTTCGACGGTAATTTCACGAATCATCTGGCGCGCTTTTTCGGCGGCTTCGGTATTTTCAGCGGCGATGATTATTTTGCCTGTTTCTTCAATATCGATTTTGGCATTGGTCGCCGCGAGAATCTTCTTGATGTGTTTTCCCGAAGGGCCGATAACATCAGGAACTTTTTCAGGGTTAATGAAGAGGGTAATAATGCAAGGAGCATAAGGAGAAATATTGGGGCGAGGAGCAGGAAGGACGGCCTGCATTTTGTCGAGGACCTCCAGGCGGGCTTCTTTTGCTTGGCGAAGACCTTGGCGGAAAATATCTAGAGAAATCCCCGGAATTTTGAGATCCATCTGAATGGCCGTGACCCCTTTTTTAGTACCGGCTGTTTTTAGATCCATGTCGCCAAAGTGATCTTCCAAGCCAGCTATATCAGTCAGTAAAGAATATTTTTCTCCTTCCTTCACCAAGCCGATGGCGATACCGGCCACGATCATCGACAGAGGTACTCCGGCATCCATTAGAGCGAGAACTCCTCCGCAAACCGTGGCCATCGAAGAAGAGCCGTTGGATTCCAATATATCGGACACAATCCGGATGGTATAAGGAAAATCTTCCTCGGGGGGAATCGAGGGAAGGATTGCCTTTTCAGCCAGAGCTCCATGACCAATCTCTCTTCTTCCGGGAGCACGGAGGAAGCTGACCTCCCCGACGCTGAAAGGTGGAAAATTATAATGAAGCATAAACCGTTTGGCATCACCTTCGCTTAGTCCATTGAGACGTTGGACATCTTCAAAAGTGCCCAAGGTTACTGTTGCTAAGCATTGGGTCTCACCTCTGGTAAAGAGAGCAGAACCATGAGTTCGCGGTAACAAACCGATTTCAATCGAAATGGGCCTTATGTCAGTCAAGGAGCGTCCGTCAACCCGTTTTTTCTCTTCCAAAATTAAGCGGCGGACCAGATTTTTTTCAATTTGATAAAAGATTTCTCTTGTTTCCTGAATATTTTCTTCGTCTTCAGCAGGGATTTCAGCTAAAAGGCCTTCTAAGATTTGTTTTATTTTTTCCTCTTTAGCCTTCTTGCCTTGAACTTGAATAGCTTCTTTTAGTTGATCGAGAACTTTTTGTTCGATTTCTTGGTATTTTTGAGAATTAACTTGGGGGGGTGAAAATTCCCTTTTCGAGATATTGAGTTGAGCATAGAGCTCAGCTTGAGCCTGAATTATTTTCTTAATTTCTTTTTCTGCTAATTCAACACCTTGGACGATGATTTCTTCTTCTAGTTCTTTGGCCCCGGTTTCAATCATGATAATTCCCTGATCACTGCCGACAACAACCATATTTAACAAGCTTTCTTCCAGCTGAGAGACCGTGGGGTTAATGATGTATTCATTATTTAAATAACCAATTTTGACTGCTCCCAGGGGAGTGGTGAAAGGGATGTCAGAAAAGAGCAGCGCGCTTGAGGCTCCGATTATGCCTAGAGTATCGGGCTCATTTTGCATGTCGGCGGAGAGAAGAAGAGCAACAATTTGGGTGTCGTTGAAGTAGCCCTCCGGAAAAAGCGGCCTGATAGGCCGGTCAATCATGCGGCTAACTAAAACTTCTCTTTCCGAAGGTTTGCCTTCTCTTTTGAAAAACCCACCCGGGAATTTGCCCGCGGCATAAGTGTTTTCCCGGTAATCAACAATTAGGGGTAGGAAAGGCCGAGGCTCTTTAATATCCTTTTTGGAAGTAGCGGAAATAAACATGATGGTGTCGCCATAGCGGATTAAAACTGAGCCATCCGCTTGGCGTCCCATGCGTCCTGTTTCTATTGATAGCGACCTTCCTCCAATTTCTAGATTTATAGTATTTTCAGACATTTATGTTTTCCTGACGTTTTCTGGCTATTTTCTGAGATTTAGACTTTTGATCAGCTTTTCGTAGCGGCTGGGGTCTTTCTTTTTTAGATAAGCCAGTAATCTTTTGCGTTGACCAACCAGCTTCATTAAGCCCGTCCGGGAGTGAAAATCCTTTTTGTGGCGGGCAAAATGTTGGGATAGATAATTGATTCGGTGAGTTAAGAGGGCAACCTGAACTTCAGGTGAGCCAGTATCTTTAGGATTAGTTCGAAATTCTTCAATTATCTTCGTTCTTTCATCTTTGCTAAGCACTTTTTGTTCTCCTTCAGAATTAAATTATACTTCTTCTTTTTTTCTCTAATAGCTTACCAGAAACTTAATTCCTTGTAAATTCTTTTTCCTGAATTGTTTCCTAAAGCATGATGAAAAAACTGGTGAAAAACTGGTGACAGCTCACATATTTACCTAATTTTTTATCGAGTTATCGAGAATGATCCAGGCCGAAATGAAGTGTCAGTCATCATTTTCACCTCGCGCTTTTGGAGATGCTTAGGCTCCCCGGGAAGTAATTGAACTGGTTGGAGGCTTGTGCTAGAGTCAAAGATGACTTTAAAGGCTAGAAAATCATGCCCAGTTATTTACTTTTAATTTTTAATCTTATCCTCCTGGCTGCCAGTTGGGTTATGCTCATTTATGCTTACCCCCGTTTGCCTTCACTTATTCCCCTCTGGCTAAATTTTAGCGGTTCCCCTTTCCTGTATTCCAAATCATTGTTGATTTTTCTTTATCCCCTGGGAGAAACAATTTTTAACTTACTATTTATTAAATTGGCGCGCTTGAGAATTAGATGGCCTCAACCAAAAAAGGCAGTTAAAGGGCTCCCGGCGACTTCAGCTAGTTCTCGCTCTCGGTTAAGACAAGAGTTTACCCTTCTGGCCTTAATTTTTTTCAACTTAATTTTTATCCACGTGGAACGAAGCTTGATCCTTGTGGCTCATCAAGTAGAAAAAGGGGTCAATTCTTTCTACTTTTTGATGTTATTCTTAATCTTAATTATGCTTATCCCTTATTACCGTATCCGCGAATTGATGGAAAAAAAGCAAAGCCAGAGCAGGCCCCGCGTTTCGCCCAAGAATCAAAAAGGAAAAAAGTTGAAAAAAAAGAACCAAGAAAATAGTTAATAAAACTTTAATTACTAATAATCTAACTTTAACAAAATGGGTTTAGGTTGAGGCTATAGATTATTTTTTGGATGATTGTTGATTCTGGAGAAGGTAAGCCTTCCTTTGAAGGAGGTGTTTAGCGTAGAGCGAATCTAATCCTCCCTGCGTTTCCTGGACATGCTTGAGTTGCTCTTCAACCTTGGCCAAGGTCATTCGATTGATTTTCTTTTTTTTGGGGGGAGCGTCATCCTTAGTTTCTTGTTTAGCCTCTTCTGGAGATTGGGGCTTAGTTTTAGATTCTTCAGGAGAGCTTTTTTCTTCAGCCATTTGGTTTCCTTCCTTATCCAATTTCAATGGTAATTATTTTTAGAAAAAAAGAATACACAATTTGGCTTAAAATATCAATCTTTTTCCCAGGCTCAAAAAATCTCCAAAATGAGGATGAACCAAAGGCTGTTACCCAGGCTAAAACGGCAGGAAAATTTTTCTCTATTGGTCAAAATGGAGGTTGAGAATTAAGTCAGTGGTTGCCTTTTACCAATCAAGTTTAGTATAGTCTTGCTCAGAATGTATATTTTATATACTTGGCTACTAGCTTTCGCTCTTTTGATTTTCTATATTCCCTATTATTTTTTTCATTATCGAGTGCGACGGCGGCAAAAACTTTACCTTAAAGACAGGCTTGGTCTAAATTTGAAAAGCCTTTCTCCCCCTGATTCTCAACGACCTGTTTTGTGGTTTCACGCTGTTTCTGTTGGAGAAAGCCTATCTCTTCAGGGATTGATAAGGGCTCTTCGAAAAAAACACCCCGAATATGAGCTTAACCTCTCGTGTTTAACAAGTTCAGGAATGGAAGTAGCCAGCTCCAAGCTCAAGCAAGTTGACCGTCTCTTTTTTATTCCCTTTGATTTTGGTTTTATCCATAAGAAATACTTTGACTATCTCCACCCGGATTTGTTAGTACTGGTGGAATCAGAGTATTGGCCCAATTTATTGAGGGCGGCTCGACGAAGAGGATGTCCGATCTTGGTGATTAATGCCCGAATGACAGAAAAAGTCTTTCGGCGTTACCGGCGCCTTAAGTTTTTGACTTCCCGATTGTTGAATCAAGTTGATAAGTTCTTAGTTCCTTCGGAAAAAGAGAAGCAAAGACTTAGGCTTTTGGGGGTGGGAGAGGATAAAATAATGATCTCTGGTAATATGAAATGTGATCTTGAGCTTCCTTCCGTCACCGAAGAAGAGCGCCAACAACTGAGACGGAAATTTGGGTTTGAACGGCTGATTTTTTCCCGCCCGGTCCAAGTTTTTATGGCCGGGAGTATCCACCAGGGTGAGGAGGAAAAAATTCTCCGGGCCTTTAGCTTGGTTCGGAAAGAAAAAAGGCCGTATCTTCTAGTCATTGCGCCTCGTCATCTTGACTGGGTGGAGGAGATTGTTCGACTTGCTCATCAATACGGTTTTAAATGCCAAAGGCGGACTAGGCTTGTTGAAAATGATCTGGATGAAAGAACAAAAGCCCAGAAAGTAGCTTCTCCGCCTGACTGGGATGTCTTGGTTTTGGACACAATTGGCGAGTTGGCTACCTGGTATGCTCTGGCCGATGTGGTTTTAATTGGCGGTAGCTTGATTCCTTGGGGTGGCCATAATCTTTTGGAACCTGCTTTTTACGGCCGGCCAATTTATTTCGGGCCTTATATGCATAATTTTCAGGAGTTGAGCGATAAATTCAGGCACTCAGGTGGGGCTCAAATGGTTCAAGATGAAAAAGAACTAGCACGAATTCTCGTCCAAACCACGGAAGAGGAATTTCGCCAAAAAGGGAAAAAGGCTCAATTAACCCTTCGGGAACTCCAAGGGGCTACCGCGATAATTATCAGTGAAATTGAAAAACTTATTGACAAAAATGGTTAAAAAATTAAGTTTAGGGTGGGGATTAGTATTCTGTTTGCTAATGAATTATAGCCTTGCGCAAGAAAATAATCCTAATAACAGGGAAAGTTACCGCTTAAATAAAGATTTTTTAACCCGGACCGCTAAAGATTTGGGAGCGATTAGTTCAGCCCCATTTTCATGGGAAAAATCAGATTGGTTGAAATTTGCTTTTATTACCAGCGCGGGGGTAATTGTTTATTTTGTGGATAAACCTCTTCATGATTGGGTTGAGGAGAATAAAACCGAAAGTTCTACCGATATTTCTAACTTTGTTTCCTATTTTGGGCACGGAGGAGTAATTGTTGCCGGGGCAGGAACTGGCTATTTGGTCGGGGAGTTAACCCACAGCGCCGAATGGAGAAAAACAGCGCTGCTGTCGCTGGAAAGTTGGGGCGCCTCGGGACTTTTGGTAACTTTGATGAAATTTCTTATTGGCCGGGAACGACCTTATGTCGAACATAAGGCCAATAGTTTCCATCCCTTCGCCTTCAAATCGGCTTACCGTTCTTTTCCTTCCGGCCACGCCACTTCCGCCTTCGCCGTAGCAGCGGTTGTTGCCGAGCAAGTGGAAAGTAAAGTTGTGGATGGGATGGTTTACACCTTGGCCTCGTTGGTGTCCCTTTCGCGGGTTCATGACGGCGAACATTGGATGTCTGATGTTCTAATTGGCAGTGCTTTAGGTTACCTTGTAGGAAAGAAAATTTGCCGGTTACATTCTAAAACTTCCCCTTCGCCTCTTGCTTTTAAAGTGAAATTTACTTGCCAGGGGGCGTCTTTCACCTGTCAATACTTTTTCTAGGGTCAGGAGAAGGCTAACAGAGGAAAAGTGAAATTAAAAATAGAGAAAAATAACAGACTTAAAAAGGAGAAAAAAATGAGTCAAATAACCAGGCGGGAATTTTTGAAGAAAACTTCGGTATTGGCTCTGGCTTCGGGGAGTGGCTTTTTATTGAAAGGATGCACGAAGGGTAAGGATTTTGACTGGGTGATAAAAGGGGGCCGGGTAATTGATGGTTCAGGTTCGCCTCCCCGGGAAACTGATGTGGGGATCAAAGATGGTCTAATTGTGGAAATAGGGCCAATTTCTGCACGTCGGGCGAGTATGGTTTGTGAAGCCCGGGAAATGTTCGTCTGCCCAGGCTTTATTGACGTCCACGATCATACCGATGTTCAACTTTTAGTTGATCCTAAAGGAGAAAGTGCCGTTCACCAGGGGATAACTACGCTGATGAGTGGTAATTGTGGTTACTCACCCTTTCCCATTGCCGATGAAATTTATGAGGAATTTAAATTAGATCTTAAGGAGCAGTACGGCTTGGATCTTGATTGGCGAGATATCAGCGGCTTTTTGCAATGCTTGGAGAAGCAAGGCTTGGCTTTAAATTATGCCACCCTTGTTGGTCATGGCTCTATCAGGGGAGCAGCCATGGGTTTTGATGATCGAGAACCAACTGCTGAAGAATTAGCGAGGATGAAAGGAATGGTGGAAGAGGCGATGAAAAACGGAGCTTTTGGTCTTTCTAGTGGCTTAGAATATACCCCTGGGAGTTATGCGAAAACCGGCGAATTGATCGAATTATGTCGAGTGGTGACCCAACTAAGTGGAGTTTATGCCACCCATATGCGCGATGAAAGTGATTACCTTCTTGAAGCCCTCGATGAAAGTTTTCAAATAGCTCGTGTCAGTGGCGTTAGTATTCAAATATCTCATTTAAAGGTTGCCTATCCTAGTAATTGGTCTAAAATAGATGAAGCCTTGGCTCGTCTTGATCAAGCTGCAGAAGAAGGGATTAATGTTTTTGCCGATCGGTATCCTTATTTGGCGGCATCAACTGGACTAGGTAGTATTTTTCCTATTTGGGCGATGGAAGGCACAACCAAAGATTTCCTCCGTCGTCTCCAGGATAAGAGCCTAGAACAGAAATTTCGGGATTATCTGGCCAATGAAGAGAAAAGTCTTGGCTCTTGGGATAAAGTGCTTGTTGCCTCGGTGGTTAGCGAGAAGAATAGAATTTTTGAAGGGATGAGCATTCTTGAGTGTTGCCGACGAACTGGGAAAGACGCCTTTGAGTTCATACGGGATTTGTTAGTTGAAGAGAGGAATCGCGTGGGCATGATCATCTTCATGATGAAAGAGGAGAATTTAAAGAAAATCTTGGCTCATCCTTTGGTTGGAGTAGGTTGTGATGGAGGAGCTATTTCTCCCGAGGGTGTTCTTGGCAAGGGAAAACCTCATCCCCGCCACTATGGAACTTTTCCTCGGGTCCTAGGAAAATATATTCGCGAAGAAAAAATTCTTCCCTGGGAAGAAATGATCTCCAAGATGACCTATCGAGCCGCGGTAAAGTTCGGATTATCAAAGAGAGGGCTTTTAAAACCAGGATACCAGGCTGATGTTGTGGTTTTCAATCCGGAAACAGTCATTGATCGGGCGACTTGGACCAATCCTCATCAATTTCCCCAAGGAATCATCCATGTATTTGTCAATGGTATGAAGGTCATCGAGGAGGAGAAGCATACAGGACGCCTGCCTGGGTATGTGCTTCGAAAAAGAGTCTGAAAAAATTTGAAGTATAGAGACCATGAGATTTAAGTTCTATTGGTTGTTGAAAACCCTAGTTTTTGTCTCCTGGATTTGCTTATTTAACATTGCCTCCTCTGGCCTTAATTTAATTTGGTCAATTCCCGAACCGCGGCCGCAAACTTCGACTGAGAAACCTGCAATTGAACTCGATTATCGTTCCCTAAAGCCCGGGGAAGTAATCAAGGTCAGTGTTCCTCAAGGCGAGCATCTTCGCCAAGTCGAGTTGAGGTTCGAGAAGCAAAAGTACAGACTTTATTTCGACCAAACCACCCAAACTTGGTTGGGATTCGTTGGCCTTGATTTTCAATTACCGCCAGGCCAATACTCTTTGGAAGCCATCATGGTGGACATTCAAGGGAATGTGAGTAAGGTGCAGATTCCCCTGCTTGTTCAAGCCAAAAAATTTCCTACTAAGAAACTTTGGGTGGAGCCTCGTTATGTTACTCCTCCCCCTGAGGTAACCGAGAGAATAAGAAGAGAGTCAGCTCTTTTACGCAGTATTTTTTCTCTAGAGGCTCACTCCTGGTTCGGCGAAGGAAAGTTTATCCTTCCTACCCAAGGCAAGATCAATTTTAATTTTGGAGAAAGAAGAATTTATAACAACCAGCCTCGTTCATCTCATTCCGGAATAGATATTGCTGCGGTTACTGGTACTCCCGTCCTGGCCAGCAATTCGGGCCGGATAGTGCTGGCTTCAGAGCTATATTTTGCCGGAAAAACCGTCATCATTGATCATGGCCTGGGGCTTTACACTTTTTATGCTCATCTCTCCCAAATCAAAGTAAAACGAGATGACAAGGTGGTAAAGGGAGAGGTTATTGGCTTGGTGGGAGCTACTGGTCGAGTAACAGGACCTCATCTTCATTGGAGTGTGCGTCTAAAGGGAAGCCGGGTTGATCCTCTCTCGCTGTTGGCTTTATCGGACTAAAAAGATAGATAAAACAAATTTTAACTAAACGTCTAGGCAATAGGGGCCAACTTCGGTTCTCGGAGTTGACAGTTTTCGTTCTTTTCCGGTAGGATGGCATCCTTAACAAAAAAATAATTATAGTTGGGGAATAATAATTTAGTTAAAAAGAAACTTCCCCGCTCTTTGAGGTAGGAGATGGTCAAAAATTCAATGAGTAAAAAAAGCCAAGTTCAAAGCGCCTTTGTTCAGGCAATTAGAGAAGCTTATGGCCAGGGTCAAGAGGATGAAGCCTTGGAACCATTGGTGGCGGTCGATGAGCAAGGTCGTCCCTTGGGCCGCGTGCAGAAGGGAGATGTGGTGATTTTCTATGATTTAAGAGGCGAAAGAGAGATTGAATTGACCCAAGCCTTGACTGATGAAGAATTCCATTATTTCCCTGTCGAGTCATTGGATCTAAGCATGGTCACTATGATTGAATATGCTTCCCGGTTAAAAGTTAAAGTGGCGTTTCCTCCCGAAGGTCCTGTCAACAATACTCTTACTGAGGTTTTATCTCGGGCCGGGAAGAGAGTTCTCAAAATCTCCGAGTCCGAGAAAGCTATTCATCTTGGTTATTTTATGAATGGGAAACAAGAGGTAATCTTTCCGGGAGAAAAAAGAAAAATTATTCCCTCACCTCAGGGTATCGCCAATTATGCGAAAGTTCCGCAAATGAGTGCTGCTCAGGTCACCGAAGCCATCATCGAGTCACTAGAAGAAGACCATGACTTAGTCATTGCTAATTATGCCAATGTGGATGTTGTCGGCCATATCGAGGATGAGCAAGCGGTGCTGGAGGCAGTGGAGGTTGTCGATAAAGAATTGGGGCGAGTGGTCAAAGCTTGCCAGGATAAGCACATCACGTTGGTGGTCACTGCCGACCACGGTACTGTTGAAGAATGGTATTATCCCGATGGAACCATCGATACTGGACACACCCGCAATCCTGTTCCGTTTGTTTTGGCTGATTTTTCTCTTTCTTCTGGTTCGGAAAATGAGTTGAAAGTTCGGTCCCAAGGAGAGTTGATCGATGTCGCCCCGACTATTTTAAGCCTCCTGGGAGTAGACACCCCCCAGGAAATGACAGGTCAAGATTTGCTCGAGATTGGCGAACTAATTTCCTCATCTCGGTCAAAAATTCTCCTTCTTATCTTGGATGGTTGGGGCTTGAGAGAGGAAAAATGGGGCAATATGATTGCTCGAGCTAGGACTCCTAATTTTGAGAGTCTATGGGCTAATTATCCTCATTCTTTACTTGCAGCTTCGGGAGAAGCAGTGGGCATGCCGCCCGGAACAGTAGGTAATTCTGAGTCAGGTCATCTTCATTTAGGGGCGGGCCGCCGGATACTTCTTGACCGGGTGCGGATTGATAAGGCTATTCAGCAGGGAACCTTTTTCCAGAACGAAGCTTTTCTTTGGGCTCTAGACAAAGCCCAGAAGAGGGGAAGGGCCCTTCATCTTTTAGGCATTGTCTCTCATTATAGTTCTCATGGAACGATTGACCATCTTTTCGCTCTTCTCCGCCTGGCTCGCCAGCATAATGTTTCTCAAGTTTATATTCATTGTTTGATCGGACGCCGGGGAGAAAAACCCGAAAGTGGGGCCATCTACGTGCATAAAGTTGAGGAGATGGCTCGCTCTTTAGGGATTGGACAAGTAGTGACGGTCATCGGTCGTTTCTGGGCTCTGGACCGGGAGGAAAACTGGGATCGAGTGGAAAAAACCTATCGAGCTTTAGTTTACGGAGAAGGAACTCCAGTTAAGCAAGATAACCGGCGGCAATAAGTCCTTTTGAAAATGAACATTTTGGGAGAATTAATCGTATTTAAAACAAGGGATAACAGTGACTCCAGCCGCTAAGATCTTAGACCTCCAAAGAATTGGTTATAATTATGGGCAGATTAAAGCTCTTTCCGGAGTAAGTATCACAGTGGAGAAGGGCCCGGTCGGGCTTCTCGGGCCTAACGGAGCCGGCAAAAGTACCCTTTTGCGTTTACTGTTGGGTTTTTTAACTATCCAAGAAGGACAAGGAAAAGTTATGGGCTATGATGTCGCTCGAGAGAAGACTCGAGTGCGGCAAATTGTTGGTTATATGCCGGAAGATGAAAGCTATGTTCCCGGTATTGATGGAGTCACCTTGACAGCTTTGTTAGGTGAGCTATCGGGAATGCCTCGTCAAGAAGCGATGAAAAGGGCTCATGATGTGCTCTTTTATGTCGGCTTGGAGGAGAGTCGTTATCGTCGGGTGGAAAGTTATTCTAAAGGTATGCGCCAGAGATTGAAGTTAGCCCAGGCTTTGGTTCATGATCCCCAATTAATCCTCTTAGATGAACCAACTTCTGGTCTTGACCCTCAGGGAAGGGAAGAGATACTGGAGTTGATCACAGATATTTCTAACCATGGCGTTCAGGTTTTAGTTTCTTCCCATATTCTTCCTGATATTGAAGAAACGTGCCAAGAGGTAATTATTCTCAATCAAGGTCAAGTGGCGGCCCAAGGAAATCTTCAAGAATTAAAAAAGCTAAATTATAACCTTTACGAGCTGAAGGTGGCAGGAGAAGCGGCTCCATTTTTGGCAAAGTTGCAAGAGCGGGGCTGTCGTTGGGAACAAGAAGAGGATTTGTGGAAGTTGTATCTTCCCCGGGAATTGTCGCCGCGAGTAATTTTTGAGTTGGCCGTGGAAGAGAAAGTTCAAGTTCGTCATCTAGTCAAAAGTCAATCCAGGCTGGAAGATTTATTTGCTCAAGTAGTCGGGGAGGAAGAATGAGTATCAGAAAAAAGGGTTATAGCCACTGGGAAGGGCAACTCAAAGAGTCAGCTTTTGTTGCCTGGTTTCCTCTTACTCGATTAGGAATAAAACTAGCTTTCCAAAAGAGGTTTTTTAAACTTTTCTTTTTCTCGGCCTTTCTTCCCGCCTTAATTTTTCTAGCGGGAATCTATGTTTCGGAGCGGATGGAGGATTTTCGGTTTATGATTCAAGGCCAACCTTCCTTCCTCCAGATAACTCCTAATTATTTTAAAGCCTATTTTACTAATTCCTTTTTTCTTTTTTTACTAGTGTTGATGATGATTTTTGTAGGTTCGGGATTAATTGCCGACGATTTAAAATTTAAAGCTTTACAACTTTATTTTGCTCGTCCCTTGCGCAAGGTCGATTATTTGCTGGGGAAGATGGCCACCTTAGGTTTTTTTCTCCTTCTTCTCAGTCTAATTCCGGGCTGGATTTTTGTGTTATTTAAACTCGTCTTTGCCGGCAACTTTGCCTTCCTGCGCTCTTATCCCTGGCTACCGTTAGCGGTAGTTGCTTATTCCTTAATTTTAACTTTATTTTTTGCTATTTATACTTTGACTCTTTCGGCTCTCAGTAGCAATAGTCGACATGTGGCCTTGATGATCTTCGGGATTTATTTGGCTTCGGATATCATTTTCGGTATTTTTTATCAAAACTTTCATCATCCCTACCTGGTTCTTCTTTCGCTGAAATTGAATCTTCAGCAAGTGGGAGCAGCGCTTTTTGGAGAGAAACTCTTTTATCCTGTTCCTTGGGGATGGTCGCTTTTACTTCTTATTATGTTGATGGGGTTGGGCTTAGCTATTCTTAACCGGCGAATCAGAAGCGTTGAGGTGGTTAAATGAACCCGGTCGTTGAGACAAAAAATTTATCCAAATATTATGGCAATGTGCTGGGATTGAGTGATGTCTCGGTAGAAATTCATCCAGGAGTAGTTGGCCTTCTTGGTCCCAATGGGGCGGGGAAATCAACCTTTTTAAAGTTGATCACCGGGCAATTGAAACCTAGCTTAGGACAAGTTTGTGTGTTTGGCCAGAAGATTTGGAATAACCCTCAACTCTTTGCTGATATCGGTTATTGCCCAGAGACAGATGCTTTTTTTGAGGATTTATCGGGTTGGCAATTTCTAACCTGGATGCTCCAACTCCATCACTTTTCGGCTTGCCAGGCCGAAGAAAAGGCAAACGAAGTTCTTGGTTTTCTTCATCTTGCCGAGGACAAAGACCGTCTCATTCGTTCCTACAGCCGGGGAATGAGGCAACGGCTAAAAATAGCCCAAGCCATCGCTCATGACCCCCAACTAATTATTCTTGATGAGCCTTTGAATGGATTGGATCCTTTGGGAAGAAGGAAGGTGATTAAATATATCCGCAAGATGGGTGAAGAAGGCCGAACGGTAATTGTCTCTAGCCATGTCCTCCCTGAAATTGAAGCCATGACTAAAAAGATAATCCTCATTCATCAAGGGAAAATATTTGCCTCGGGAAATATTCACTATATTCGGGAGTTAATCGATTCCCATCCTCATATCATTTCCATTAAATGCAACCAAGTTCGGGATTTGGCCGCAGCCTTGATCAAAGCCGAAGAAGTAATTAAGGTCTTTTTTACTCCCGATCCCCAAGAAGTTCAGATTGAGACCCGCCAGCGCGATGTTTTTTTTGATCGTCTGCAGAAGCTTATTCTTGAACTTGATTTAAATGTGGAAGCCATCACTTCCCCTGATGACAATCTCCAGGCGGTGTTTGACTATTTAATTGGAGAAAAATAATGAGTTCCCTGGCCCATTTGGAAAAGAAAAAAACCTTATTTTTCCCTAGTGTTCGTGATATTTTTAAATTTTACTTTTTCCTTGGTTTAAATTCTCGCCGCTCGCGATTGTTTTTACTCAGTAGTATAGTGCCGATTGTGATTGCGGCTATCTTTAAAGGATCCCAGATTCTTTACGGTCAACCCCGCTTTTCGGGCTTATTTATCTATTCCAACATGATCATGATGTTTTTTCTGCACTTTTTAATCCTGATCATGACCCTTTTTTTTGGCAGTTCAGTGTGCCGGGAAGAAGTGGACGGGTCAACTTTACCTTATCTGGTTACGCGACCTCTGCATAAAATGGCTTTTATTGTCGGAAAATATGCCGCCTCTACTTTGCTTGTCGGCTTGACGGTGACCTTTAGCTTGGCGATTTGTTTTCTTATCCTTAATCTTACCCAGCTGGGAGAGGGGGGTATCTATAAAGTCTTAGCCCGGGATGCCGGAGTGCTCTTCTTAGGGGTTATGAGTTATATGGCCCTTTTTACTTTTTTGGGCATCATCTTGAAAAAAGCCATTTTCTTTGGTTTGCTCTTTAGTTTTGGCTGGGAGAATATCATCCAGTATTTCCCTGGTCAGACCCAGCGATTTGCTGTTGTTCATTACCTCAAATCTCTTTTGCCCGCCATGACCCAGGAAGGGTTTCCTTTCCTACTGTTTCGTTTGGAGCCAACTCCACTGGCTCAGTCGATACTTACCTTGCTGGGAATAGTTATATTCTTTTTAGGACTAAGTTGTGCCCTTTATGCTTGGAAAGAGTTTATCATTGATTCAAAATAAAAAAAACTGGTGAAAACTGGTGACAGTTCACCTATTTACCTAACTTTTCTAAAAACAAACTGGAAAATTAGTGATAGCTCACCTATTTGCCTATTTTTTCCAGAGAAAAAATAAAAACGCGAGCCTCAAAAACAAAAAAATAAGGACTTTTTACATTATTTATCTATTCCAATATGATCATGTACGATCATGATGTTTTTTCTGCCCTTTTTGATCGTACTCATAACCCTTTTTTTGGACAGTTCAGTTGACCGGAAAAAGAACTAATTTTAAATCAATTTGATTATTATTCTTTCTTGTAAATGGAAACCTGCTCAAACAGCCTAACTTGGACGTTAAATTTAACTATTTATAGCTGATTTCGAGTTTTACTTTTCTTCTGTTTCTTTTTTTGATTCGGCCTCTAAGCGCTGAATAAGATCTTCGGTGATTTGGACAGAGATGATCACTTTATCAGGTTCAGGAGTGATTTGAATGTTATTCAGTAGTTCACCAAAGACTGGTTTTTGAGCAGCCGCCATAGTTCCCATTGACTTTAATCCATTGATGAAATCAGCTAATTGCTTAACTTTCTGCTCGTCATCGCTGAATAGTTTTATTTCGCCGGCATAGGCTTGATTAGCATAGTCAAAAGAAATAGTTCCGGCCTTAATCGTTTTAAGATTAGCTAGCATCGGGTTCTGACCAGCGGCTTGGTCCATAGTTTTAGCCGGGAAGAATCCAACTCCCCAGAAGAGAGCCTCTTGGTTAACATCCCCTAGCAAGTTCGTCAGGTTTTCGCTGGTTTTGCAACTAGGCTTTTTACCTTGCGCGACATCGATAACACCCTGGACTCCTACTTTAGTACCGACGATGATATTTGAGTCATCGAGAAAAGCAAAGCATCCGGGTTCTTTCTCATCTTTGGGCTGTCCAGTATAGAGAGTGACTCCGTTATAATCTTCTTCCTGAATTTCCACCCCTTCTTCTTGGGTTGCTTGAGCCTTGATAAAACCAAGTACTTTTTCCTTGTCATATTTTAGATTAATAACCGCAGCTGCGTTTTGTTTTTCTCCTTCGGGAGCACTTAATATTGCTCCGCAAGCATAGAACACATCTTTTTGAGGATCGATACCTACTTGTTGAATGAATTCTTGGTATTTCTGGTAATTCTCATCTTTTTGGATAGCTTGATTGACAGCTTCCAGCTTCATCAATTTCTCTAGATTAGCAAAGAAGACAGCTTGACTTTCTTGAGGAAAAAGGTTGAGCATGTCCGCCGGTTTGGCTTCGCCAGCTACCGGCACAGCTTCTTTTTTCTTACAAGAAGACAAGCTGAAAACAAGAAGAGGTACAATTAATGCTAAAACTAATCCTTTTTTCATCTACTTTTCCCTCCAAATCAAATTTGATTTGACTATATCAGAAAGAGTGAACAAAAGCAATTAATATATGTTGATAAATGCTAGAACCAATGATTATAGAGCCAATGATTATATTTGGTTGAGATTAGAGGATAAAAAAGATAAACTTACTTTTCTGTTGACCTATTTTTCACGGTTAGATTGATGGCCATTATTGTTTCAATTATTGATTGAGGTGGCCAATTATTTTCTAAGTTAGGATAAGTAAGGAGGAAGGAATGGTTAAAAAATTGGTCGTTTTGTTCATGGTGAGCTTATTTTTTGGTGGGGCATTAGTTTCTGCCCTGCCTGCTAGGCCAATTCACATCTTGAGTTTGCGGGACAGAGCCGAGGTAGTTAATACTTGGTTAGAGGTACGCTTAGAGACAATTCTGCCAGAGGTCATGAAAAGAGAAGGAATTGACATGTGGTTGGTCATCTGCCGCGAGTACAATGAAGACCCGGTTTTTCTTACTCTAGTGCCAGCTGATTATTTTTCAGCCCGACGGTTAACCATGCTGGTTTTCTATCTCCACGATGATCACCTGGAGAAATTGGCTGTTAGCCGCTATCCAATTGGAAAGCTTTATCGGTCTGTGTGGCAGCCGACAAAGATGGATCAATGGAGTTGTTTGGCCCAGGTTATTAAAGAAAGAAACCCGCAACGCATCGGAATTAATGTCGGCCCAGATTTTGCTTTTGGCGATGGTTTGTCAGCTTACTTAAAAGAAAAACTGGAAAAAGCTTTAGGTCCTGAGCTGGCTTCCAGGTTAGTTTCAGCCGAAAAAGTGGCCGTGGGTTGGCTAGAAAAGAGATTGCCGGAAGAAATCGAGGTTTATCATCATCTAGTTCATATTGCCCATGAAATCATTGCTGAAGCCTTTTCGGCTCAAGTCATTACTCCCGGGGTAACCACCGCCACGGATGTAGTTTGGTGGATGAGAGAGAAAATCAAAGAGTTGAAACTAGATACCTGGTTTCAACCTTCGGTCTCTATCCAACGGGCGCCGGGTAGTTCTTATCAGGGCCTAGTAATCCACCAGGGGGACCTTCTTCATTGTGATATTGGCATTACTTACTTGCGCTTAAATTCTGATACCCAGGAGCATGCCTATGTGCTTCGTCCCGGAGAAATCGATGCGCCGGAAGGGTTGAAGAAGGCTCTAGCAGTGGGGAATCGCTTGCAAGATATTTTAATCGCTGAATTTCAGGCAGGGCGCACCGGGAATGAAGTTCTCCGGCTAGCTCTCCAAAAGGCTAAAGCTGAGGGTATCGAAGCCAGTATATATTCTCACCCCCTTGGCTTTCATGGTCATGCTGCGGGTCCAACCATCGGACTTTGGGATCACCAGGAAGGAGTTCCGGGGCCAGGGGATTATCCTCTCTATCTTGACACCTGTTATTCCATCGAGCTTAATGTTCAAGTTCCCATGCCAGAGTGGGGAGGTAAAAAAGTAAGAATAGCCCTGGAGCAAGATGCCGTCTTTACCGGCGAGGGAGTAACATTTCTGGATGGTCGCCAGACATCATTTCATTTAATCCGCTAGTTCCGCTAATTCCTTATGGCCGTTCGTTCAGCCAAGCATTCCTTGATTAAAATTAGAACCACCCCCAGAGCATCCCGAAGAGAAATATTTTGGTTTCTTTAAACAGAGGAAGATAAGCGTCTATAAAATTTTAACTGACTGGCGTAGAACCAACAGCGAAACCAAATAAAGCCAAAAATAAAGAATTGATTAATAAGGAAAGCTAAAATGATCAGTAGCGGAGTATTCTCAGGAAGCCATTCGAGCCAACTCCCCATTAAAAGGGAAAAAATAACCAGAGAAGTGAAAATCAAATAATATAATCCTAAAGCTGAACCCAGGTTAGCCACCACTCTTTTCCAGGAAATAATGATGGCTTTGAGAGGGTTTTTTTCATTAAGGGAAACCAGATGAAGGCGCGCATAATCAAAAAGCATTTGGAAGAAAAAGAGGAGAAAAAAGAGAATCACCTTAGTGACCAAACCCACATAGAAAGCTGGCCTTTCCGAAAGAGCAGTCTGGGATAAATAGTCAACAAACCAGCGGAAAAGGCGGCCTAGTCCTTGGTAAAGGACGAAGAAAATGGTTCCCGAAATAAGCATTATTCCCAGCAGGCGCAAGAAAAAAACTGCGGCTTGTTGAAAGAAATATCCAGCTTTAAAAGGTGATTTTCCGGAGGCATAGGTGGCGATAATTCCCCCGGAAATAAAGGTTTGCAGAAGAAGATAAACCAGAAAAACAAGGATTAAAGAGAAGGGAAAAGAGAGTAGCCTTTGATCCAGAGAGACTAAAGCCTCCAGGTTGTTCAGCAAGGCTCCCTTAGGAGTTAAGGTCGTTACCTCGACTGTTTTTTCCAGGCCTTGAGCTTCATCATGGAATTCTTGCCACCAGAGATAGTCAAAATCACGGACAATATTTTCGGAAGCGATACTAGAACCGAGATGATTTTTAAATGAATGGGCAAGGGGGGCAGCTAGGATAAGGCCCAAGATAAGATTGAAGACAAAAGCAATCACCACCACAGAAAAAAAGCGTCGGGTTGTTTGCCAACCATGAAGATAATCTTGAATTATTTTAATGCCCATTTTATCCTCCCTTAACTGCCAGGAAAACGCCAGAGTTCGAAAGCGTTCTGAAGCCAGAACAGCCAGCGGGATGTTAGCTTAAGCCATCCCCAGGGGGAAGGTTGGTTGACCACCGAGTTGTTCCGTCGGTTAAGGTCAATTACCCAGGTAAAATCCGGATCGACGATGGCTTTAACCGCCGGAACTGAGCGTTGATAGACGAACTTTCGCCATAAAGCTTGGCCATCCCATTTTTCTCGCTGAGTAGTGCCATCTTGAAATTCAATTAAAATGTCTACTGGAGCCTTAATTTCGCCTAAGCGGCGGACCAATACTTCAACTAAATAGTTGGTTTGGGTGTATTCTTTTTCGGCTAAAGTTTGGAGTTGTTGGTCAAATTTGCCCTGTGGAGAGGGAAGGCGGTGGTTAACCAAGGCCGCCACTGCGTAATCAAGAAATCCTTCTTGATAGATGAGTTGATGCAGAATATTGACCGCTTCTTTCCCTCCAAACTCCTCAACTGTGTTTAAAAAATCTTGAGGTTGAGGATGTTTAAACCAGTGTCTCGTTGAATACGCTTTCATCATTGCCCAGAATTTTTCTTCGCCCATGAATCTTTTCAGGCTTCTCAACATCAACTCTCCCTTGCTATAAGAGTTAGCGCCGTAACTCTCCCAATTCATAAACTGCCAGGCATAGGTTTGAAGAAGATCTATTTTGGCTGTTAGGCGGTGGGAAGAAATTTCCTGGGCTTCGATGGGGATGGCAATTTTCTTAAAAAGCACCGGCACTCCAAAATAACGTTGGGTAAAATAGGGGGGACCGTAAGCTGCATAGTAAACTTGAGTATCGAGAAAGGAAGTGAATCCTTCGTCCATCCAGGGATTCTCGAATTCGTTGCTTCCCACCAGGCCATAAAAATAACCGTGGCCGAACTCGTGAATGGTAACCTCCTCGGGATCACCACTTCCTAGAGGATCAAGAAAATAGGCTCCAGCAGTGAAAAAAGTTGGGTATTCCATTCCTCCGGATTTACTGTTGAAGGCCGGGTCAACACAGGTGATGGTGGAATAGGGATACTCCCCAAACCATTGACTACAGTATTTCAGAGCATTTTTCACGGCCAGTAAGTAACGGTCCTTAAGATGACGGTGGTAAGGCTGAAGGAGGAGGGTAATTACTGTTTCTTTGCCTGTGTCGTGGCGGTATTTCTCCTTGAATTCCAAGAAGTGAGGACTGGCGGTCCAAGCAAAATCGTGAACACTATGTTGAACGAAAAGATGGGTAGAAGTGCCATCACCATTATCCTTGCTTGACTTTAGTTCTCCGGTGGCTCCAATGATGAAAGAGGAAGGAAGGGTGATTTTTACTTGGTAAGTCCCGTAGTCAGCGTAATATTCGCTATTGGCGTGATATTGATGGCAATTCCAACCGTCCTCCTCCAAGACTCCAATCTTGGGGAACCATTGGGCGATGAAAAAATAATCTTTCCATGCTCCTGTTCTCGAAATAGGGCGGGGTATTTTAGCCGTGAAATTAATGGCTAGCTTGATTGTCTCTCCGGCTTTAAGTGGGCGCGGAAGGGGAACCGAGAAAACAGTTTGATCAAAGGGGTTGGGGTTATCAGGATGGCGGAACTCGATTTTATTAGTCAAGTCAGCCGCAATAAAATTATCTGCAGGGATTATTTTTATAGAATCAATTTGGCAGTATCCCCAGTCTTCTTCCTGAAAATCGGCGGTGGGATTGCCGCCTTCCCACCATTCTTCCCAAAGGTAGGTAGACCGATTATTCTGAAAGGCATTCCAGTAAAGATGAAACCAAAGCTCCGCAGTAGCTTGATTGGTGGGATTGGTCCAAGTTAAGATTTCCTGCCCCTCGATTATTTTTCTTTCGGGATGAAGGCGAACATCCATGTCATAATTGGCTATCTGAGGACAAAAAACCTCTTCTTGGGCGAGAAGAGGGAGAAGAGTAATAAACAAGAGGAAAAAGCAAAGGTGAAGACGGAAGCGTGACAATTTTACCTCCTCTTAACCAATTTTGTCTAATCATAATGGAGATAAAGGGTAACATCAAGTTATTTTAGATGTTCACCACCAATAGGGCTAAGTGGGGACGTTCCAAATTGAGAAATGGGGCAAGTTGTTACTTTTCTTTCCAGTTATACTGCGTGGATAATATTTTACCTCGAGCAAGCCTATGGGGATCTTCAATTTGCTTTTTTTAATGGTCAGGTATCCATGATAATGATAAGGCTGTTGCTGTTGAACCATTAAGGATAAATGAAGCCGGCCAACCCGTGATTCTTTGCGAGTTCGCGCTTGACGATTATCTAACAGGATGATTAGATAAGCATCCATAGATAAATAATTAAATAAAAATGTTAAAAATATAAATTGATACAAAAAGAGGGCCATAATAGCTAGAAGAGAGAGGAGAAGAGTTAAGCTTTAGACCGTTGGAGGAGGAAACAAGATGAAGATTGAGCGAGAAAAGGTTCCTCATCTTTTAAAATTAATCTGGCAAAGACGAAGTATCCGGCGATTTTCAGAGCAACCTGTCGACCGTGAGGCGATTCTTCTCTGCTTAGAAGCGGCGCGTTGGGCACCTTCGGCTGAGAATGTCCAACCATGGCGTTTCTTGGTGATCGATGATCCGCCAATAAAACAAAAATTTGCCGAGGCTGTCTTCTCGGGAATTTACTTCCCCTCCCGCTTTGCCCAACAAGCACCGGTGTTGATCCTCGTCTTGGCCGAGTTGGATATCCTCGCCAACCGGATAGGGAAACAGATTCAGGGAGTAGCCTATTATCTTCTGGACATCGGCATGGCCGGGGAGCACCTTGTTCTCCAAGCCGAAGAATTAGGTTTGAGCACCTGTTGGATTGGCTGGTTTAATTTGAAAAAAGCACGCAAGTTTTTTGCCATCCCTCGAAAATACAAGATTATCTCTCTCCTGGCTCTTGGTTATGCCGCCAAGCGGCCGCCTCGTTCTCCTCAAAAGAGAAGTCTCTCCGAGATTGCTTGGTTTAACGAGATGGGAAAGAGTTGTCCAGAAATTAGTGACTTTGAGCTAAATTTCCACCCCGACGATTCTCTTCAAGCCAAAGCCAAAAGCAATGGCCAAGAGAAAATAAACGATTAGCCAGTGTAGAGAGAGACCAAGAAAATGAAAATTACCTGAGGGATAGATGACCTCAATTTCTTGAAGAGGGAGGTCGGAAGGGATTGGTTTTTCGAGGGGATAGAGAAGAGAGGGAATAAATTTAGAAGAAGGACGGAGAGGAGAGAGAGTTGATAACTTTCTAGCTCCTCTGGCGGCAACGAATATTTCTTTCTCAACCTCCTGATCATTATTGATCTTGATTTTCAATAAGTGATGTCCTTCTTGGACCGCCCTTATCCGCCAGTCAATTTCTCCTCCTTCCTCGATGCGAAGAGGGGGTGTCTCAACCATAATTCCCGGTGATGAAGTCAGAGAAATAGGCATTTGAAGAAGATCGAATCCCGGCTTAACCTTGACTTTGACAATAGTTCTCTCCCCGGGAGCAAGGGGTTGGTAGGCGAAACGAAAGTTAAGCTGAATGAGAATCAAAAGCAAAGGTAGGATCATGACCAACATGGGTTTGAAGGAGTAACTAATATATTTAAGATTACAAAGTAGAATTCTTCCTTGAGCTTTGAGAGTAAGGGCCATGTTGTCTTTGAACAGCCGAATCTCTAGGAGATGAGCCTTTATTTGTTGTTTTACTTCTTTAATTCCCGCTTGATTGGAAGTTAAACGAAAAACCCAGAGCATAAACAATCCTGTGAGCAGGGAGATGTAAATCATTCCCCACCAGGGATGAAGCTTCTCCCAAGGGAAGAAAATGATTTTAAACAACCAGGTTATTGCTTGATTAAATGCCCACATCGTTTGTTTTTTTTAAATTCCCTTCCTCGTTATTCTCTTGCTTAGCATAATTTCTTGTAGGTCCTTTAAGCCGGCCTTGACGCCAACTCTTGCTAAGAAATGTAACCTAGTCCTTTCAGTTTTTTCTTGATTTCCTCTTCCGAGTCTGATTCTTCCAGCTTGGCGATTTCTTTCTCGAGACAATGAGTAATGAATTCTTCTGGTGAAGAGTAGCCGGAGATTTCAGCATATTTTTTAATTCTTTCAACCAGATCTTTATCTAATTTAACTTTTGCTTTGCCCATTGTTCCTCCTTAAAAAATTGGTTTTCCTCTCATCGTGGGGGGGATAGGAATCCCATATGTTTTTAAAATAGAGGCTGTTAAGTCGTAGAGATGAGGCGAGGAGTGCTTTATTGGGCGGTTAGTCATTAAAATTCCGGGGATAACTGAAGGATCCATACAGTGGTCTCCGCTCCATTTTTCTGTGTTAGGTTCAACTATTTTCTTGGGGATGCCTCCCAAAGGAGAGGTCCATGACACCCGGAAGCCATGATTATAGCCAATAATGATTTCAGGTGCTTTGTGGGTATAGGGACCGTGGTAAACATCTTTGGTGACATAGGCTCTGAGGATGGGCCTTTTTCCGGTGGTGGGGTCGATGTAAGATTCTAACTTATGAGCAATTTCGCGCATCAAAGCCTCTTTTTCTCTTTCGGTGACGATGCCTTCCGCCTCTCTTCCTTTCAGGTTGAGGTAGAGGCCGTTGAGTCCTACAGCATAAGCCTTAGTCCGGTGCCAATCGACATTGAGAAAAAGATCTTCCTGACCTTGTTTCCACTCGTTAATTAAACTCAAATAGCCGCTTTCTTTCAACCAAGTATTGAGGTTAAAGGAGTAACGGAAAGGACAAAAGCCATGATCAGACATAACTATGAGGGTTGTGTTTTTATCTATTTTGGCTAAGGCCTTAGCTAAAATTTTATCTACTTCGGTGTAAACTTTTTCGATAGCTGAGCCAAATTCTTTGGCTAGTTTTGGCTCGTAGGAGGGGTGGTTTTTATCAATTAGGCGCCAAAACATGTGCTGGCGCTGGTCAGTACTAGAAACATAGTAGAAAAGCACACCGCTTTCAAACCGGTCGAGTTCGTAGTCAAACATAGCGTTTCTTTCCGCCAAAATAAAATCATCTTGGGTTAAGAATTCTTTTTCATCCAGAATATCACTATCAAGAGCTGAGGTGTCAGCGGGTAAGCCTTTAGTAAAGAAGGGGCCAAATTTTTCAGCCAGCTCTTTAGAATAGGAAGAAGGGGTGGTGATGGGAAGAGCTGGATTTGCGGGGTCGATGTTGACCGGCGAGACATAGAGCTTGAAATCTGGCCGGACTTGTTTCAAGTAAAACATACAAATCCCACTAACGGATTGGGTAGGAATCAGGGGAAATTCAACCCTTTTCCAACCACTCCATTCCCCTTCCTGCAGGATAAATTCTTCGCCGGGAAGAGAAATCTTAACCACTGGATGGACGGGGTCGATATAGACTTTGAAATTAACAAAAGTTTCCGGCCTGTCCTTTTTGAAGGAGTTTATCGGGCCGGGGAGTTTGGCCTCGACTTGGTTGCCAATGATATAGACATTGTGAATTCTTCCTCCGCCAATGTCCTTCTGAACTTCGGCCGCGGTCGTCGTGTAAAAATTAAAAATACCATAAGTACCAAGGATGTCGGGAGTACCCATCCCCGAGATAGTCCGTTGTTTGGAAGGAGCCGGGGGATAATTGGATGGAATCTTGAAGACAGTGGCAGGAATGTCATATTCTTCCAGGTATTGCCAGAAAGCTTTTCCTTGTCGGAGAAGCGTCACTTCGCCTCCCGAGAGAGGAAGGACGAGATTACCTAAGTTGAGCGTTCTTTTGGCCTCCTCTGTCTTGGAGGCTGAGAAAGTAGGGAGGTATTGTTGAGGATCGCGGTGGATGAAATCAAAAATGGCATGTCCGCCGGGATCAGTTCCAGTGATGAAATTAGACCAAGCCACGGGGCTTTGAGGAGGAATGCTGGTGCCTAGAGGTTTGAAGTCACCCTCTTGCCAGAGCTTGGCAAAAGCGGGAAGTTTCCCTTGGCGGATAAAAGTCTCAAGAAGATGAGGGTCGACGCCATCAAAACCAAGGATTAGTATTTTCTGGGAAGTATCCCGGCGTCCTTGATTGGTAAAAGCCCGAAAGGGATCCCACCCCACACTGGCTACTGCCCCACTTAGAAAAGCTGTTTTTAAAAAGTCTCGTCGCTTCATTTTTTTCTTTCCCCCTTGGTGGATTTAGAAAAATTGATAGGGGTTGAAAAAAGAGGCTGTCCGTCCATGTAGGGCGGTGGAGTAACTCCGAATAGTTGCAATACACTGGGGGCCAAGTCAATAATAGCTGGATTTTTCTTGGTTATGGGATAATTAGTAAATAAGACTCCTGGAACTAGGCGAGGGTCAATACAGTGGTCACCGCTCCAGGCTTTATGATTATCGACAAAAATAACGTCGTTAACTTTACCTGTCACTGAATCCCATGAAACTCGGTAGCCTTCATTGTAACCGATGATTAGGTCCGGACAATTATCCTTGTAGGGACCAGGAGGAATTTTTTCTTTATCATAAACCTTATTGATCGCCACTTCACCTGTTTCTTTATCTTTGATCCCGGTTAACCGAGTAATGAGCTCCTGTTTGAGGTGGTTAGCTTCTTCGCCAGGTTGGACGATTCCCTGTTCCTCTCGACCTTTAAGATTGAGATAAATTCCTGCTAGCCCTAATCCATAGGCTTTTGTCTTAGTCCAATCCACGTCTTGGAACCATTCTTGGCTGCTTTGCTTGCCTTCCTTGAGAGTTAGATAGCCATTAAGATAGAGCCAAGAATTTAAATTAAATCCGCGGCGAAAAGATTTAAAACCGTGATCTGACATGATAATCAGCACTGATTTCTTGTCCAAACGTTCCATTACCCGTCCGACAAGGTCATCCATCTTTCGATAGAGTTCTTCGATGACCTTTTGGTAGCGATCATGATAAAGATAGCGGCGGGCAGGGTGGCGAGGGTCAAGATAGCGGAAAAACATGTGCTGGAGGCTGTCGGTGGTTTCAAACCAAGTTGCGACTACTCCTTTCTTGACTTTGTCGAGCGCCAAGAAGAGCATTTTTTCCCATTCTTCATGGTTATAATAAGCCAGCTTGAGAAAAGCCTCTTCATTTAAAACCCCTTCGTTTAAGGCCCAGGTGTCATTGGCTTCACCGAGGGTGATATAACTGCCCAGCATCTTACCTAAGTAAGCCGCGTAGATAAAGGGATGAGAAATAGGTAGGGCAGGTTTTTCTGGGTCGATATTAAGGGGAGTGAGATACATCTCAAAATGAGGTTCGAGCTGGATGATGTAGAAACGACAAATAGCTTGTACTTTAAACCCTAGGCCGGGACGAAAGGTTATTTTTATCCAATCAGAGAAAGTTTTTTCTTTTAGCTTTAATGTCTGACCCGAGACCTGGAGAATTACCTCTTTCTTCTTTTTATCAATTTCTATTCTCAGGGGAAGTTTCATTTCTTCGGCGGACCGCAGGAGAGAATTTTCGGGTCCCGGAATGTAGGTGTCAATAATATTATCTTTGACTTCTACAGGAATATTTTGGCCTCCTTCCCGCTGAATGATCTTGGCCGGGTCACTGGTATAAAAGGTGAATGTTCCCTGACTACCTTTAAGGTCGGGGGCACACATTCCGGAGAGAAGGTGGCCCTTGAATTTTTCAGGGGGAAAGGTAATCGGTACCCGCAATATTGTGCTGAAGATCCCTTTATCCCCAAGAATTTTCCAGAAGGGTTGGCTTTTCCGGAGGCCTTTTATTTCGGGCTTGGAGATAGGGATTCGATATTTCCCCAGGGAAATAAATTTTTGCGGGGGCCGGATGCGGGCCGAGGAAAGGTCAGGTAGATAGGTTTTGGGGTCCCGACTGAGAAAATCAAAGATATTGTGTTTTCCAGGGTTTACCCCGGTCATGAATGATGACCAGGCAACCGGGGAGATGGAGGGAATGGTGGTTTCAAGGGGGGCGTAACTTCCTTGTTTTTTGAGGCGTGAAAAATGAGGGAGTTTTCCCTCGGCCATGAATTTTTCTGCTAGGGATGGCTCCATTCCATCCAAGCCGAGAATAACCACACGATTAACCGCTGCTTTGCGGTAAGCTTGTTGTCCTTTGAGTAAACGAATTAAAAAGCGGAAGGGCCAGGCAATAAAAGAGAAAATTGCCAATAAAAAGGTAATAAAAAAAACTAGAAAGGAAGAAAGAAAAGCAAAGCCAGCTCCGGGCCCGATATAAGCCTGAAGAGGAAGAACTCCTATTCCTAAGAATAAGAAGAAGAATAGCCACAAGAAAATTGGAGCCACCAAGCGGTTTGCACCCCTTCGGGTTTTTGATTGAAGGTGATCAGAGGGCGAAGGATAAGAATATTTAGTGGCTGTTAGTTTCATTTTTCCTTTCTATTTATGATTAAGTAAGGGCTTGGTGATGATGGAGGCTAAATCGGATATTTTTAACCCAGCCCCCCAGTCAGAGGCAGCCCAAAAGAAAGCATCATCCCAAGTGTGCATTCCCACGAGGTCGGTCCGGCCAAAAATCATATGCTTCTTGAGAGACCCCTTGAGATCAAATCCTCTTTCTCCTAGGGCAATTAAGTCCGGTCCCTGTTCAACCAGGGGACCAGAATAAATATCTTGGGTGTCAAAAACCTTTCTGATGACTCTCTGGCCTTCAAAATTTAAATTAAGGAGTTTCTCCCGAATTGTTTTTTTCAAAGTGTCTTTATCCTTAGCCTTGACTTGGCCGGAGGGGAATTTCCCCTCTAAATGAAGATACAGGCGATTGGGATCTAAGGCGAAAACGAGACTATCAGGGTGAATATTGGTTAAATTTTTTTCCGAGGAATCTTTAAATCGCAGGAGTCCTTCTTTCTCCAGCCAGGCGTTGAGATAAACTTCTTGCTTTATGCCCGTAAAACCATGATCAGAAAGAAGGAAAAGACCAGTTAACTCTTCATTTTCTTTGCGGAATCGGGTGACAATTTTACCGATGAGTTTATCCACTTGGTGATAGTAGTTGAGAAAAGACTGGTGATCAGGGTGGGCTTCATCTTCGTAAGCTGACCACAGAAAATGATGAAGGCGATCAGTTCCAGTGATGACTAGTTCAAAATAGTCCCATTCCTCTGGCCAAAATAACTCCCAAGCTTTAGCTCTTGCTTCCAAGGTGGAGGCAAGTTGGGACCAAAGAAGCGAATGATCTTGGCGACAAGCAAAAGTATCAATATCGATTTGATAATTAATTTTTTTCAATTTGGGAAGAATCCCAGCCGGAAAAACAGCTTTTTCCAGTTCAATGGCTACAAATCCGGAGATGAGAAAACCAGGAATCCGGCGAGCGGGGTAGGTGGAAGGTTGGTTGAGAACGACAACTTTCTTCTTGGCTTGGCCTAGGTGATCCCAGAAGGTGGAAGTTGCAAGGTTGTGAAAATTGGGGAAGCGGAGCTCGTAAGAGCCGGGTTTAAAATCAGTAAATCCAAAGATGCCATGATGACCGGAGTTAGTGCCCGTCATAAAATCGGACCAACTGACCGAAGAAATTTCCGGTAGACTAGCTTTTAAGGGATGAAGGTGTCCTTGTTCAAGAAGGGAAGCAAAATTTGGCAAATATCCTTTGATGGCTAAGTCTTGAACGAGAGAGATGGGCACTCCATCTAAGCCAATTACACAAACCCGGGGCTTTCTTTTTTTGAGGAACCACATAATGAACTCATCATTATAACCCCTCTTGAAGCTTTGTCAACTTGGTGAATAAAATAAAAGCACCTCTAGAACCGAGATCGAAAAATGGTGGCTAGCACCTTATTTTTGCGTGGCTCATTATCAAGATAACTAGCTGATATAGAGCCGGTCACTGTTTTTCCTAGCTCTAGAAGAAAAAAGAGAATGAAATAAGTTTTTGCTCTTCCGTTTTTTTATTCATCCAGTATCTATAATTCAAGCTAAAGGCTATGGCCCAGGCTATCAAGGTTTTGGGGAAGTTTCCAAATTAAAACATCATCGAAGATTTTTAAATGACTTGACAGGCTTGCCCGAAGCTAAGGCCTTATCCTCTTACTTCAGCTACAAAGTAATCAGAAACTTTTAACCCATATTCTTCGGGATTCAAGAATTTAACAATACTTCGCGGGTAAGCCTTAGTTTCTTCATCTATCTCAGCCAAATCCACGATCGGTCCATCGATTTTATGTCCTTGTTCATCAGTGATGAGTTTTACCTTTGGCCTTAAAAATTGGGATGGCTCAGTTTTTGTTTCGTAAACTATGGCTATTTCTCCAGTATTGAGTAAGACAAGAGTTCCTACGGGACAAAGAGTAACCATGGAAGCAAAGACCTTAAACAACACAGGATCAAACTCTTTCCCAACTTTATCCATCATCAAGCTAATGGCTTCAGCGGGAGTGAAAGATTTTTTCCGGTAAGGCCGGGAGGTAGTGATGGCATCATAATAATCAACGATTTTGACGATTTTAGAAAAAAGACTGATGTTCTTTTTTCCTCGATAGCGGGGATAACCCCGATCATCTTCCCGGCAATGATGTTCCATGGCTACATGGAGAGCTTGGAGAGGAAGCCCTTTCATATGAGGGAGTTGAAGAAGTTTTTGCACCCCTTTATAGGGATGGGTTTCGATTACTTGACGCTCATTTTCGTCAAGTTTTCCTGGTTTATTCAAGATTTCCAAGGGGATGTCTAATTTACCCACGTCGTGGAAAAAGGCACTTATTCCCAACTCGACTAGTTCCTTGCGTTCAAGGCCTAATCGTCTCCCCAGGCCTAGGGCTAAAATACACACATTCAGGGAGTGACTGAGTGTGTATTCATCATGATTTTTAATTGAAGTCATCCCCAAGAGGAAAGATTCATTTTCAATGATATGGTCGAAAAGAGTTTGAATCATTCGCTTGGTGGTCAATAAATTTTTAGGATTTAGTTCTTTTTTTTGGCTAGTGTATTCTTTGAGATGAGTTAAGCTGAGGAAATAAACACGAGTTGCGTTCTTTTTCCTTTCGGCGAGCTCTCCGATGGCTGTTATTTCTATTTTTATATGGGGGAAGTTCGGCCATTCTTCTTCCTTTGCTTTTTCTTCTTCTCGCCTTGCCACTTCTCCTTTCTCTCTATCTCCTTCTTGGAAATCTACGTCCTTTTTTTCTTTTTTATCTAGCTTCTCTTTTTTCCCTTTTGCTGAGGGAGCTTGGGGTTTGAGCTGGCTCTTTTCCTTTTTGGGTGGTGATGATTTTAAGAAAAGAATAAAATCAATAACTTCTTTTTCCTTGACCCCCGGGTAAAAAGTAAGCGAAGCAATTTGACGATTGGTGAATTCGTCCTTTATGAACCGGAAGAGATAGTAATTGACGTGGCTGAATTTTAGTTTTGTTTTATTAAAGAGCAAGGTTGTAGCCCGGAGTTGAAATTGGGCTTTTTTTTCTTTAACCAGAATCTCATCTAAAGTTTGCAGGAGGTCTTGGAGTTGTTGAATAAAAAGATAATTGTTAGGCTCATAAAGATGAGCAGTGCGGTAAAGATAATAAATTTTACTTAAAAGTTCAAGCCCCATCAGGGTGAGATGCGCTTCCTTTGATTCCGAAGGCTTAGTAGTCATTTTATTTTCTCTTAAAGATAGATTTCTTGTTCTCTTTTTGGGATTGACCAGGAGAGTGATAGTCAGGGGAGGATGACGACTCGAGTTTAATGCGCAGCCCCTGTAAAGCGTGCCGAATTCTTTTATTGCGGACAAATCCCACTTTATCTAAAAAAATTTTTACTTCTTCTGTTTTTTCATCTTTCAGGGTTTCAATCAGCCATAATGCCGGTTTTAGTCGAGATGCCGGTGACCACCACCACGATTTTTTGAGAAAGCTTTTGAGAAACTCTGAGGCTTTATCCTCGGGAAGCTGAAAGAGATAGCTTAGAAGTGCTTTTTTCTCCGTTGGCGTTCGCTCAAAAAACGATTTGTCTTTAACCTTGCCTAAAATTTCTTCGGCCACTGAAGGCTGATTCAAGCGACAAATAGCTCGGGCTACTTCTTTCCTAATTTCTGCTTGAGGATCGTTTAAAAGCGGAAGAAGAAGTTTGGCCGCTTTTGGATCTTTGATCGTACTGATTAGTTTTATAGCTTCCTTCTGTAAATGTGGATTATGAGAGCGAAAAAAGCGGGCTAGATAAGTTAAGCGGTGGGCGTCGTCAGTTTGGGCGATGGTCTGCATTATGGTCAAGGTAATTTTTTCCCGCCGGTCATCAGCAATCGTCAGCAGAAGGGAAATATTTTGGGCTCCAATTTTTTGGATATAAGAATGGGCTAGATCATGAATATTTTGGTCTGGATAGGTATCAGCGAGATAACCAAGAAGGTTTAATGATGATGGCCCGATAAACTCAAAAAGGAGAAATAAGCTTTCCATGTCTAAGGGTTTCTTCTGGTCCATTTGTTCCCGGAGAAGGGGGGGGAATTTCTCCTGGAGCGAGTCGAGGGTTTTTTCAATATGAAGTACTTTTTCGGGTTGGGTTTTCTGGAATTCGCTTTTTAGTTGTAGCAGGTGATCAAGGGCATGGGCAGCCACAGCCAGTTTCCCTTGACGTAACGTGTCTTCAATTAGCAATGATAAACTATGTAAGACTTGGGTGAAGGGTTGTATTTTTTCTTCCATAAATATTGTTTCAACTAGCAGGTGGATAGTTTCTTCCTCCTCGGAAAGCTCGCGGTGTTTTTGAAGGATAAATTCTAATCTCTCTTCTTCTTCCCTCTGGAGTTCGAGTTTACGGAGCGAGGGAAGAAGGAGCTTGTCTTCTAATAGGGGGGAAAGGGAAGGATCTCGGTCTTGGTTTATTTTTGCTTGTCGTCCATAGTGGAGGAGGGTAGCTTGATCTTCGGGTGTTAGTTGGATAACTCCTTGGGTGAAATCGGCTGGATTGATTTCATAGGGTGCAATCTCGGTTTCTTGGCCGATTTTCGTTTCAAGGAAATCATCGGGAGCAAAGTAGTCAATATGGGAAAAATCCATTTCCCACAGAAAAACAACGATATCTGTTTCTTCGGGGGGGAGAGTACTAATCTCCAGGAGGAGTTGAAAAAACTGAATGATCTCTTCCCGGGTTAAACCTTCATGGAAACTCAATCTGGTTATTCCGTCTTTGTAAAAAAGAAAAGGCAGACTGCGATTAAGTTGAGTTTCTTCATAGATCTTATTTCCTTCTAGAAAAAAGGCCGTTTCGGTTACTTCTAAATCCAGAGTAGGCGAGAGCTTAAAATAGTCGTTGAATTTTTGCTGGAGGTTATCAATGAATTGTCCAATCGAGGGGTGATCCAAAGAATAAAGCTTAATCTGAGAGTAGGTTTTAACAAACCACGTTATTAAATTTTTACCTTGTTGAAGGAGTAAATCATTAGGCGGAGGCGAAGAGGAGGAGGGAGGAGGAGAAGATGATGACGGCGGTGAAGAAGAAGAAGAAGAAGAAGAAGAAGAAGAAGAAGAAGAAGAATTGGGCGACGGCGGTGAAAGTAGGGAAAATGATGCTGTTAATGAGGATGTTGATGATGATCCGGTTAATGATTTCCTATTTTTCAGATCAGTCATTTCCAATGGCTACTAAACAGATGAAAGTGATTCCAAATAGAATTAACCTTTCCTTGTGATGGCGTGCATTTATCCTTTTGTCCTGCTGAAAAAAAAGGACTTAAGTTCTTAGCTTTCAATTTGATCTCTAGCAATGGTGCTCGGTCAAATTTTAATTAAATTAACCTACAAAGAGCAGAAACGAGGGGAAGAAGGGGAAAAAAGATTGTTATGGAGTAGATTGTGATTCCCATCGTTTGTTTTATTCCCTCATGTTACCCTGTTTTAAAAATAAAAAATTTAAACACCAAAAAGAAATATAATCAAAAACTGATGTGTTTATTTTGCCCCAAACCATACTTTTAAATCAAGTTAAAATTTGGTTTTGTCCTAAAGTGACGGGAATGAGCTACAACGTTAAGGCGAAGGAAAATGTCTCCGCTTCGGTCGAGATTTTTAACGCCATTCCTTCACCGCCCGGCTCGGCGCCGGCGAAACTGCGCTCGATCAATTCGAACCATTGGACTTTATTCTCTGTTAATATGAGTTTCAAAGTTAATATGAGTTTCAAAACTTTAAACGAGCCGGGCTCAATATGCGCTCGGCGCCCGAGGTAGCCGGGTTCCTTTGAGGGACGGTTCCGGGAGGCTAAATCTTCAATGTCGCTCTGACATTCTCCTTCGCCTTTCGTTCGATTTTGTTTCCTGTCACTTGGGGCCAAAGCCAGAAATTTAATTGGGTAAAATCTCTTTTTTTGAAGTAGAAGCTAAAACTGGTGATAAAACTGGTGACAGTTCACCTATTTACCTATTTTTTGAGAAAAAATACAACTTTCTCTAGTATTATTTTGAATGAAGATGGTTTCTTCTGTAACTGGGTTAAGGCAAAGAAAATTATTGGGCTATACGAATCTTAGTTTGAAAAAAAGTGAGTGTTTAGCCTTTGGCCCTCCGAAAGAAAAATACCTTTCTTCAATCTAAAGGGATCTTGTCAAAGGACAAGAATTTTATTATCTTGAATGGTCATTATATCAGAGTAAAAATAATTATCGGACTAAAAAATTTAGGTCGTTAAATTAAACTAATTTATTGAATTAGATTTTCCTAATAAGCTAAAACGAATATTAGCTAAAGGTGTTAAGTTAAATTTTCTCATTAGTTGAGCTTATTAGTTGAGTGAAGCATATAAACATTTTTAAAGCAATACATCACTCATTTGCATTATTTGAAGAGAGGAGGTTGGTGACGATGAATGATAAGAAAAAAGTAAGCTGCCTTTCTTGTGGAGCGACTAATAATTTTCCTCTCGCAGCAGATAAAAAAGTGGTTTGTGGACGATGTCGAGCCCCACTTCCTCGTCCAGGCGAAGTGGTGGAAATATCGCCCAACCAATTAGCCACCCTTCTTTTCCAAGCTAAATTACCCCTTTTAGTTGATTTTTATTCCCCCAACTGTGCCCCTTGTGCCATGATGCACCCTGTTGTGGACAACTTAGCCCAGCGCCGAGCCGGAGAATTAATGGTTTTTCGGTTGAATGTAGACTCTTATCCTGAGGTGGCTGGACAATTCCAGATACAGGGGGTGCCTACTTTTATTGTGTTTCGAGGTGGTCACGAGGTTGGCCGAGCGGCCGGAGCCATGTCAGAGGCGGACTTTTCTCTGTGGGTTGCCAGCCGAGCTTAGAGCTTAAATTGGATAAGAGCGGTAGAAGTTGGTTAAAGCATAAAGGTCTTGTTTGTTTTGGAGCTTGATAAGACATAATGCATATACCTTGTTGACGTTGAGGAGTTATCAATTTGGTTTCTACTTGCCTTTAACTTGAGCCAAAATTGAAGTATTTTTTATTTATTCAGTAAGTTATAGATCAAAGAATAGTGTAGTATTTATATATAAGTGTTGTTTATTCAATTCTGCCCAACACTAATTTAGATGCTAAATATTGAAATGTTATTTATCAAATCCATAATTTATTTATTATAATTTATGGCTATGGCCAAGAATTGAAATGTTGTTTTTCTGACCAATAATTTATTTGCCGGAGGTTAAATGTCTAAGTCGTTTTCAAAAACAATGTATGATTTAGTTAAAAGCCGGCGATCAATTCGCCAATTCCAACCTACACCACTTGCCCGGGAAGATTTACTTAAGGTTGCTGATGCTGGCCGGTTGGCGCCCTCGGCGAGTAACCTTCAACCCTTAGAGTTTGTTGTTGTTGATGAACCGGAAAATCTCAAACAGGTTTTTGCCTGTCTTCAATGGGCTGCTTATATCCGGCCTCAAGGAGATCCGCGCCCTGGCCAAGAACCGAAGGCCTATGTGGTTGTTGTCGTTAACAAGAATATTCGCTCCCAAGGGTATGAGCGAGATGTGGGAGCCGCGATGGAAAATATGATTTTAGTCGCCTGGAGCATGGGAATTGGAAGCTGTTGGCTGGTGTCTGTGGATCGAGCAAAGTTAGCCCAAATTATTAAATTGCCAGCCGGTGAATATGTCATCGATTCCGTTTTGGCCTTAGGTTATCCGGCGGAGAGTCCAATTATGGAAGAAAAAGACGATGATATCCGCTATTGGCAAGATGATTTAGGTCAGCTTCATGTTCCCAAACGGAAATTACCTCGGATTCTTCATTGGAATGAGTTTTAGTTAAATTCCATCTTATGTCCAATTTTTCTTCTTTCTATCATGCTCAAATTTTAGGACGAGCTCCCATCATTCTCTCTCTTATCTTCAAATCTTAGATGCCCTTCACCAGCCATGGCCCAACGATTCAATTATTTAATTATTTATTTTGATTATTTTAATTTGAATATCTTAACTCATTACTGTCCCAACGTTTATTAAACGGAAAAATTTGTGTTGATATTGTTGAAGTTACACGATAAAAAAATGGAATTTTGTTTCAAATCGATTATGATATATTTCATTGTAATTTAATTGAATTCAATAAATTACCCAAAATGTAGAAATATCTTTGGGACACGAATGATCTTAACTATTTAATTTCCGGCGACGGTCAAACCTTCAACTCCAATGGTTGGCCCGCAAATTGGAGAACGAAACTCAAGGTCTTGGCCGATAAATACCACTTGATGGAGAACATCCTGAAGGTTACCGGAAATGGTTACTTCAGCTACTGGAAAAGCGATCTCTCCTTTCTCGATCCAAAGACCAAAGGCACCCCGCGATATTTCACCGGTGACAGGATTTAAGCCATGGCCGATAGTGCGGACCAACAGAAAGCCTTGGGGTAATTGAGAAATAAATTTATCTGGAGGTTTTGAGCCAGGGAGAAGGTAGAAATTATTGGGACGGACTCCACCACCTCCGGCGTTACCAGTTGACTTAAGCTTCAATCGTCGAGCCGAGTAAGTATCAAGAAGGTAAGAATCAAGTCGTCCTTGGTTAATAACCTGGGTTCTTTGGCAGGGAACACCTTCTTGATCAAAAGGACGGCTCCCCAGCTTACCCGGCATCAAACCGTCATCGACCACTTCAATGTTGGAGCCGGCGATTTTCTTTCCTAGTTTTCCTACCAAGAAAGAAGTCTGCTGGTAAATGGCAGTCCCTGAAACGCAGCTGAAGAGAAAGCCGAGCAACCAAGAAGTCATTTCCGGTTCAAAGACGATGGGGACTTGCTGAGTAGAAATTTTCCGGGGATTAAGAAGGCGAACTGTTCGGGCGACGGCCCGACGGGCGATTTCTTCGGGTTTTTCTAGCCTTTCAAAGACGCGACTGCTGTGTCCCCAATAATCTTCAGCTCGATTATCAGTCTCGCCGGCTTGAAGACCCACAGCCAGGGAAAAGCTCGTTTCTTGATAGGAACCCACAAAACCTTGGGAATTAGCGAGAGCGTGGAAGAGTTCCGCGCAAGAAAAACTGGCTCCATGAGAATTGGTAATTCTTTTATCGCTGAGGGCGATTTTTTCAGTTTGGCGAGCTAATTCAATTTTTTTTTCGATGGGGATTTCTTTAATTTGTGGGTCATAGAGTTCCAGCTTTTCAGGAGAGAAGAAAGAAAAAGTTGCCTCTGGGAGTCCATTCCAGGGGTCTTCTTGGGTTAACTCGAGGCGTTGAAGAGCATTAGCGATTAAATTTTGCATAGTTTCAGGGCGAAGATCAGATGAACTGGCCGAAGCAATTTTATTGTCCTTGAACAGCCGGACACTTGCTCCCCAGGTTTGAGCTTGAGTTAAGTTTTCAATTTCTTGGTGGCGGATGTCAACGTTGAATTCCTCACCTTGACTGATAGCCACTTCAACTTCGTCAGCTCCACGGACTTGAGCAAAACTCACTAAATCGGCGGCTAGTTGAAGAATTTCGTGCTGAGTGAAGGTGGTCTTGGCTGGTGAAGTTTTCACAGCATGCCTCCCACGGTTAAGTTTTTGATTTTCACGGTTGGACAGCCATCGGTAACAGGAATGGTTTGACCTTCTTTCCCGCAACTTCCTACTTGATCACTGAAAAGAAGGTCATTCCCAACCATTTCGATATCGCGGAGAACTTTGAGGTTAGAACCAATGAGAGTAACTTGCTTGACTGGCGCCGTCAGGTGCCCATCTTCAATTAGGTAACCAGAGCTCAGGGAGAAGGTAAATTTTCCGGAATCTTCTACCTGCCCCCCCTGGAAGTGACAGGCGTAGAGACCCTTTTTAATGCTCTTAAGAATTTCTTCAGGCAAATATTCACCGCGATCCAGATAGGTATTACTCATGCGAGGAAGAGGAAGGCAAGAATAGTCCTGGCGGCGGCCGTGGCCGGTGGAATTTTGCTTTAAAACGCGGGCTGAAAGCCGGTCTTGGAGAAAGCCGACCACTTGACCCTGATGAATTAAATGTGTTTTCTGGGGAATAGTTCCTTCATCATCAATATTGTAAGAGCCTCGAAAGTGAGGTATGGTGGGATCATCCACAATAGTTACTTGCGGGTTAGCTACCAATTGGTTTAATTTATTCCAAAAAATCGATGTTTTTTTTCGTATGAAATCAGCTTCTAGGAGATGCCCTACCGCTTCGTGCAGGAGGACACCTCCTTGGCCTGGAGCAAGCACCACCGGCATTTCTCCGGCTGGGGCGGGGCGAGCCTCTAAGAGTTGAAGGGCCTCTGTAGCTGCTTCTTGGCCAATCCGTTGGCCCAGGTTATGACGGTTCAGATGCACTAAATCAATCCGGCCCCCGTCGCCGGCCAAGCCAACTTCCCGGCGCGCTCCTTTTTCAGCAATAGCAAGACAGACCAATTTTATCATTGGCCGCTGGTCGCTAACGATAAGCCCCTCAGAATTGATGATCGTTACCTGCTGGAGAGTTTCGACCAGCGATACTCGAACTTTTTTAATGTGGGGATGAACTTTAAAGGCTGTTTGGTAGGTTTCCTGGACTAGTTTTATCTTGGCTTCTAGAGAAGAAGGAAGGGGATCTTGGTGAGGATATAGGGCATGGGGGGGGATTTTTCGTTCAAAGCTCAAACTTCCTGGAATAGGAAAGGGTGGACTATTGGTTGGGGTGGAGGCTGAGCTGGCAATCATAGCTGCTGCTCGAGCAGCTTTAAGGAGGGTTTCTTTCCCCAGATCGTTAGTATAAGCAAAGCCAGATTTTTCTTCCTCGAGCACTCGAAGACCAGCACCGAGACGAATGGATTCATCGGTTTCTTTAATGATATCATCTTCCATTAGCAGGTGGTGAAATTGAGTATATTCCAGAAATATTTCGGCCAGCCAGCCACCTCGGGCAAGGGCAGTAGAAATAATTTCCTGGGAATCTGAATCAGCTAGTTGAAAGGGAAAGACTAGCTTTTGCTCTTCAACCGGAGGGGTGTTTTCCTGGTTTTTCATCGACTTTCCTTCTTGTAAGTATTTATCTTATTTTTTAGTGATTTCTTAGCACCTTTATATTTTTAGCACGTTTCTTTGTCCAATAAAAGAAGAAGCAAATATTAGAGGTGGCATCACCTTGATAATTCCCCAATTACCAAGGAAATATGAGTTAGAAAAATGCTTATGATAAATATTGGATGGGGTGGATCTGCAAGGATAATGAGTCTAAAAAGCCTAAGCAAAAAGGATTAAAAGTTTTTAGATGCGATTTTTTGGGGCCGAAAATCGTGTCTAAGGCTCTTATTTAGGGGGTGAAAAGAGGCTAACTTATTTAATGTCAATTAGATGGTATGGCCCGATCCTCGCCTGACGATCCGCTATAATGAAAATGCCCATTGGAGCCAACCAGGGAGCCTAACCTTAATTAAATTTCGCCGACTTCGGCGAGGAGGCGGATATCGCGAATAGACATGCCTTTGAGGCCTAGTTTTTCTACTGTTCGGCCCTCTTGCCAAAAATTGCGACCTCTCATGATGGAAGCCAGGTGAATAATGGCTTTAATAGTTGGAACTTCCACCTTAAGCATCTCGGCTAAAGAAGCTAAAGGAACAAGACTCATGGGAACATCTTCATCGATGTAGCGGTGATGGAGCCTATCCGGAGCTTTTATCCCTAGGTAACCAGGATTACTGAGAATAGCTTCCCGTAGATCTTTGCCGGTAGCACTGTAAGCAGTGTAAAGCCAGTTCTTAGCACTCATGGTCCTTATCCCGAGGGCCGTGCCAATTTCCAAACGTTCCTTATCCAGTTTTTTTAGCACTTTGGCCACCGAGGGAGAGGCCCCTTGAATGTAGTACTCAAAATCACCGTGAGTTTCTTCGATCCAAGCGGCGTTGAGCACGGTTAAAGCGGGGTGAAAGATGGCTCCAATGTTATTGAGGGAGGTCTTGAAAATGTTATCACCGGGAACAAATTGGGGGAAAACTCTTTTGAGGACTTTAACTATTCCCGGTATCCAATAGGCCGGCAGGGTAGCTAGAGGCACTGAATTTTTGATTGAGAAAATCTTAGCTTGGGCGGGGCCGATACTCCGGGAAGCATAGATGAAAGTTTGTGCTTCAGAGAGAAAGGGGAATTTTTGCAGCCCAGCCTCCTTTAAGGCTTGCAGAAACTCGAGACAGCCACCGGTCCGCCCGGGATTTAAGACAACGATCTGGTTTTCCCGAAGGTATGGGGCGCAGATTTTGGCTATGTTGCTGTGACCGTTAGCGGGAACAACAACCATGAGAATATCCACATCTTTAACGCATTCCTTAATCTGGGTTGAGGCAATATCTATAGGACCAAAACCTTCCACTGCTCCTTCGACTCGAATGCCTCCCCGGTGGGCGACCGGGAGGATTTTTTGGCGGCTGCGGTTAAAAAGGTTTACCCGGTAGCCCATTATGCCCAGGTGTCCGGCCATGGCCAGTCCCCCATGACCGGCTCCTAAAACACAAAAAGATAATTCCTCCTTAGGTTTGGAGAGCAACTCCTTGATATAATTTTTGCGCCGGGAATCTAATTCTCGAGAAATTTTTTTGGTTGCCATTGTTCTTCCTTTTTTTATTATTAATTTTTTATTTTATTTGCCAAGTTTAAATCTTAATCATTTTTAAGTTTTAATCTATCAGTAAATGTTAAACAGACCCACCTCTCTTGCCTTTCGCTTCTTCTGCCTTCTTCTTTTTTCTTTCCCCATTTCTTGACCGGTCTGTTATTTTAAATCTAAAGTGAATAATTGCTAGCTAATAAACAATTGATTCAATTGACAAAATATATAAAACTACATTAATTGTAAACTAAAAATAAATAATAAGCTTTCAAAATCAGCAAAGCCATTCTAACTTATTTCTAGCCTTTTTGGCAAATTGAAAAATTAAGGAGGTTGGGAACAAGAATTCTTGGTTGATTAAATCCAAGAAGAGGTGGGAATCACAAGCGCTTTTCCATCGGCCGGTAATTCACCGGATTGCTTACTAGTTGGAATGAATCCTTGGATTCGAGCGGAGGGCCAGGATGAGCATGGCCAGAATTCCCAATGAATATTCATATAGGTTAGTTATCAGGTGAAGTCCAAGGCCGGAAATTATGGCTAACTCAGCGTTATAGCCCATAAGATTTAAGGAGAGAGCCCAAGCAGCTTCCCAGGTTCCGAATCCAGCTATTCCTTTAATAGGGAGGATAGAGGTCAGCTCAGCTCCGGTGATGGCCAAGATGGTGGTCCAAAAGTTAAGGCTGAAAGAGGAGAATAGCTGGGGTTGAAGCAAAGCCGAGAGCAGAAAATATAGGGAGAGGTATTTTAGAGCTCGAATAATGAGCGAAAGGATAAAAATCCACCAGCTGTTGTGGTTATTTTTAGTTCGGTCTAATTCTTTGGCCGTGGCTTCAATTTTTTCTCTGATCACAAAAATAGCCTGGTGAAGTTTGGCCCGGTTTCTGATTTTCGAGCTCTGTTCGATTTGGCTAAAAAATAAAGTTAAGATGTGGAGGATTTTTGCCAATTGGGAAAAGACAAAAAAGACCACTCCCAGAAAAACAACGGAGATTAGTATCAAATAAGAGCTGGCCAGAGGTGTCTGTTCCAGGCCAACCCATAAAATGGCTATCACTAAGAAGGGTGTTAGAGTTAAAAAATCGAAAAGAAAAGCCAGTAAGAACGAGGAAGCAGCGGCTTGAAAAGGGAAGCTAAGGCTGCGATTAGTCAAGTAAACATAAGACAGGGACCCAAGACGAGCAGGAAGGAGATCAACGAAAAGGTTGCGGATGAGGGTGACCAGAAGAAAATCACGGGTTCGAGTGGTTCGCGGTTTAAGTAAAAGCTGATATCGCCAAGTTCGAAAAAGAGAAGCTAAAAAAGCAATGATTATGTAAGCTAGAAGAAAGGGCCAAAAAAGGGAAGTCAAAATTTGTTGAAAACGAGAAAATTCAATGCGGCTGAAAAGATAAAAAAGAAGAATTCCTGAAAGTAAAAGAGAAAAGACGAGGGAGATAGTTTTACGTTTCATCCCTTTTTCCTGAAGAATCTCTCTGTTATTTGCCTTATTTATTATTTAAAGGAAAAGGCAAGAAAGTCTAAAATGTTTTTATTTTCCTGCCGAGCTATCATACTGGAAGGAGGGAAACTCTGTCAATTAGACGCCCTGAGTTGATCCAGAGATAACTTCGTATTGATAGTTGAGCTGCCAAAAATTTAACCAAACCTCAAGAAGAAGTCAGAACTTTCAGGTTAAAAAGAAGAGTTTCTGATGTAGTGGGCTCCTCGACTTAGGGGATTATTGAGGGCGGCGGCAGTAATTAGCATGGCTACTTGAATACCATGCTTCAAGCCTACTATCTTGGGATCCATTTCTGCTTCTCGGTAAAATTTTTGGATCCGGTGGGCCAAGTAACTCAAATCAGCCTGTGCCCTTTCTAGTCTTTTCTTGGTGCGAATAATTCCGGCGTAATTCCACATGGTAGAGCGAATAGTTAACCAATCTTGGTGAATCAAGGCCGGGTCGATACTTTCTTGGACATGGGGATAATACCACTCGTGAATTTCTGATGGTTGATAGGGAAGTTTACCCGGAAAGTGTTCATTGATATAACGAGAGGCTCTAGTTCCCCACACTAAGCCTTCCAGAAGGGATGTTGAAGCTAAACGATTGGCTCCGTGAACACCAGTACAGGAAACTTCGCCCACGGCAAATAAATTTTTCAAGGTGGTTCGACCCCAGTCATCAACTAGTACCCCTCCACAACAATAATGAGCGGCAGGCACCACGGGGATGGGCTCGCGAGTGATATCGATTCCGTACTGAAGACAGGTTTTATAGATGGTGGGGAATCTTTTGGGAATGTCAACTTGAGTGTAAGAGGCTAAATCTAGATAAACATAATTCGAGTTGGTATTGATCATCTCCTCGTAAATGGCCCGAGTTACTTCATCGCGAGGAGCCAGTTCAGCTTTTTCTGAGTATTTATGCATGAAGAGTTGCCCATCTTTGGTTGTCAGGCGGGCTCCTTCTCCTCGTAAAGTTTCTGAGATTAGAAATCCGTCAACGTCGCGGTGAAAGAGAGAAGTGGGATGGAATTGAATGTATTCCATATTGACAAGGCGAGCTCCGGCCCGGGAGGCCATGGCATATCCGTCACCGATGCTATTTTCCGGATTAGAAGTGTAGAGAAACACCCGGCCACATCCTCCTGTAGCTAGAATGGTGGCCGGAGCCAACACCATTTTTACTTTTTTGGTGGCATTATCGAGAACATAGGCTCCTATGCATTCTGGTTCTCGGTAGTGAGCAATGGGATCCTTGGAGTGATGAGGGATAGTTAAGAGGTCGACCGCCGTATGATTGGGGAGGAGAGTAACATTTTTAAACTGTTGCAGAGTCTGGAGAAAGCGCTCCTCTATGGTACGACCGGTTGCATCTTTGACATGTAGAATCCGGCGCCGGGAATGCCCCGCTTCTTGGGCATAGTCAAGTTCATCGGGAGAACTTCGGCTAAAAGGAACCTGGAGTTCTTCAATTAAAATATGATCGACGAGCTTCTTGCCTTCTTCAACGAGAATTTGAACTGCGGTTGGATTATTAATTCCATCACCTGTTTCAATAATATCTCTTTTAAGGAGTTCTGGGTCATCGTCTTGTCCCAGAGAGACTATTCCTCCCTGGGCGTAAAATGTATTTGATTCTGTCGGCTGGGGATGTTTAGTAACAATCAGGATTTTCCGCCCTTTTTTCGCGGCTTCCAAAGCAGCGGCTGCTCCGGCAATACCACATCCGATAATTAATACTTCAGCTTCAATTACTTCATTCATTATTCCTTACTCTTTCTTCTTTATTTATTATCTCTTAATCAATCAAACCACCTACTTACCTAGCAATTAATCATCTTTTAGAAGGTTGATTAATTTTTTTTTTAATTTTTATTATTTTAGCCAATAATATTTATTAAATTAAATTAATTCTTCAGTTACAAAATATTTTTTAAGCTAAATGAAAACCAATTGAGCTCAAGAAGGGAAGGGGGGAGGGAGCTCTCTTGTTGTTCTTTCTTCTCTAGCTCGCCTTTAAAATTAAACTTTACCATAGTGATCCTAACTAGCTTCGCTAAACTCCAGACTTATATCTAGGGCTTTAACCGAGTGGGTCAAGCGGCCAACTGAGATGTAATCGATCCCGATGGAGGCAATTTCCCGTGCTCTCTCTATGGTGATGTTTCCCGAAGCCTCCAGGATGGCTTGACCCTTGATATCTTCAACCACCGGCCGCATTTCCTCCAGGCTCATATTATCGAGCATTATCCAGTCAGCGCCGGCCTCAAGAGCTTCTTGAGCTTCAGCCAGCGAGGTGACTTCGACTTCGACTTTAACTTGATTGCCAATGTGGCGTCGAACTTGCTGGACAGCCCGGCGAATACTACCCACAATTTGAAGATGGTTGTCTTTGATGAGCACCATATCGGAGAGGGAGAAACGATGGTTAGTTCCTCCGCCTTGGCGAACCGCGTATTTTTCTAACATTCTAAGCCCGGGAGTTGTTTTTCTGGTGTCTAAAATTTGGGTTTTGGTTCCGTCCACCGCCTTTACAAACTGATGGGTTTGGGTGGCAATGCCCGAGAGACGTTGGAGAAAATTTAAGGCGGTTCTTTCGCCTTTAAGAATAGCGCGGGAAGGGCCTTTGATTTCCGCTAAGTGTTGACCAGGATTAACTTGGCTTCCTTCTGGCACAAGAGAGGAAAAGGTGATGGAAGAATCGACTATCTTAAAAACTCGTTCCGCGACTGGTAGTCCGGCAATAATTCCCTTTTCCTTGGCTACTAAAATTCCCCTGGTTATTGATTCGGGAGGAATAAGATTATCAGTAGTTATATCCCCATGAGGCAGGTCTTCCTCAAGCGCCAAGCGTATTAGTCGGTCAAGAGCTGGAATATCCATATTTTTATTCATCGATTATAATTCTAACCATCGCTGGCGTCAAATCTCAGGACCGAGAAACATTCATTAATTTAACCAGTTGATATTGATTTCCAGCCCTTGCCTGGAGGAGGGAGGAGAAGGATTAGCCCCAAATATCGCGCCAAGCGGAGAGATGGTTAAAATTTGACATTTGAGGGTGGAGAAATACAATAACTTATTTTATAATAGAAAAAATTTTGAAGATTTTTGGTAAAGAAAGAACGGCAGAGAATTTTATTTGACTTAAGTTTTCCAGGACAAAATAAAATTAAGATCAAAATTAGGAGTAATAAGATAGAAGAATAAAACTAGGAAAAAAATTAGAACAATAAGAGTTAAAAATAATAAAAGAGCCAAGAAACAATAATAATAAAGGTTAAGTAAAAACAAGAATTAAGAATAAGAATAGACAAGGGTGTTCCGGAAAAGCCCTTTAGCTTCAATAATTTTTAGTGAGAGATGACAATGGCTAAGAACGATTGGATTAGAGAAACTTTAAACTTACCTCGAACCGATTTTCCAATGAAAGCTCGCCTTCCCCAGCGAGAACCTGAAATACTCAAACATTGGGAGGAAATCGGTCTCTACCGAAAAATTCTGGCCCGCCGCCGCAATGCTCCTTCTTTTGTTTTGCATGATGGTCCTCCTTACGCCAATGGCCATATTCATCTCGGAACCGCGATGAATAAGATTCTTAAAGATTTCATCATCAAATCAAAGTCAATGCTTGGTTTTAAAGCCCCTTATCTGCCCGGTTGGGATTGTCATGGTCTGCCGATTGAAATTAAAGTCGACCAGCTTCTGGGAGAGAAGAAAAAGAACCTCTCCCAGATTGAAATAAGGGAAGAGTGTCGAAAATATGCCGAGAAATATGTCGAAATTCAACGCCGAGAGTTTATGCGATTAGGCGTTTTCGGCGAGTGGAAAGAGCCTTACTTGACCATGAATCCCACCTATGAAGGCGATATTATCCGTTCTCTGGCCGCCTTTTTTGCCCAGGGAAGTGTTTATAAAGGTAAAAAACCTGTTTACTGGTGTATTCATTGTCGGACAGCTTTGGCCGAGGCCGAAATTGAATACCATGACCATGCTTCTCCCTCGGTTTATGTTAAATTTCCTTTGATTTCTGATATAAGCGCCAAGTACCCGCAACTAAAAGGTAAAAAGATTTTTATTCTCATTTGGACGACTACGCCCTGGACATTACCAGCGAACTTGGCCATTGCCTTTCACCCTGACTATGAGTACGTAGCTTTTCAAGCGGATAGCAATCCGGAAATCTACATTGCCGCTAAAAGACTAGTTCCGGTTCTTAGTGAAGAGCTGGGATGGTCGCAGGTTAATTATTTAGTTACTTTTCTTGGACAGGAGATGGAAGGGCTTAAAGCCCGGCATCCTTTTATTGAGCGAGAATCCCTTTTGGTTCTGGCTGATTATGTGACTTTAGATCAAGGTACAGGTTGTGTTCATACCGCTCCTGGGCATGGCCACGAGGATTATTTAACTGGTCTGAAATATAACTTAGAAATTTACACTCCAGTTGATAGCGATGGATGCTTTACTCCCCAAGTAGAGCGTTACGCGGGGATGAACGTTTTTGAAGCTAACCAGGTCATTACCGAGGATATGAAAAAAGATGGGGTGCTTCTCAAGGATGAAACCATTGTCCATTCCTATCCTCATTGCTGGCGCTGTAAAAATCCAGTTATTTTTCGGGCCACGGCGCAATGGTTTATTTCGCTTGATGCCCAAAACCTTCGACAAAAAACCCTGGAGGAGATAAAAAAGGTTAATTGGATTCCTGAGTGGGGAGAAGAACGAATTGCCAAAATGATTGCCGCTCGTCCCGATTGGTGTATTTCTCGCCAGCGGACATGGGGTGTGCCCATACCTGCTTTTTACTGTCGGAAATGTGGCACCATTTTAGCAAATGAACAAATAGCCTTGCACGTGGCCGAACAGTTCAGTCGGGAAGGGGCGAATGTTTGGTTTTTGAAGAAGCCGGAGGAGTTGGCCCCGCCAGGATTGAAGTGTCCCGAGTGCGGGGAAAGATCGCTGGAAAAGGAAAATAACATCCTTGATGTTTGGTTTGAGTCTGGAGCCAGCCATTACGTGCTGGGGAAAAGAGAAGACCTTCCTTGGCCAGCTGATATTTACATTGAAGGCCACGATCAATATCGAGGATGGTTTAATAGCTCCCTGCTGGTGGGAGTCGCCGCTAAAGGTGCTTCTCCCTACCGGACAGTCATTACTCATGGTTTTGTTCTTGATGAACAGGGACGGGCGATGTCCAAGTCCCTGGGAAATTACATTGAGCCGACAGAAATAATCAACCAGCACGGAGCCGAAATTCTTCGCCTCTGGGCGGCGATGTTAAACTACAAAGAAGATGCCCGTTTCGGACCGGAAACCCTCGAGCGTCTGATCGAAGCCTACCGAAAGATAAGAAATACGTGGCGTTTCATGCTCGGTAATCTTTATGACTATCAACCAGATGCAGCCGAAGAGAGAATTCCTTGGGCAGAGATGGACTCTCTGGATAAATGGATTCTCGAGCGCTTAGCCCAAGTAGGGGAAAAATCTCGGCAGGCTTATGAAAACTATGAGTATCATGTGATTTTCCATTCTCTTTTTAATTTCTTCACTATCGATCTTAGTGCATTTTACCTGGATGTTTCCAAGGATAGGCTTTATTGCTCGGCCCCCAAAGATAGGCAGCGCAAATCAGGCCAAACAGCCCTGTTTCATTTGCTGCGAGATACTTTGCTGTTGATGGCTCCCCTTTTGCCCTTTACCACCGAAGAAGCCTGGCAGGCAATGCCTGCTTACCGGGGAAAGAGTGAATCCATTCATTTGGAACTTTTTCCCGAATTTAAGAGCTATCGTTTGCCGGCCGAGGAAGTGGCTGACTGGGAAAAGCTATTGGCAACTAGAGAGCAAGTGCTCAAGGCTTTGGAACGGGCCCGCGAAGAGAAATTCATTGGCAATTCGTTGGAAGCCAAAGTGAGGTTGAAAGTGCTCTCTCCTGATGCGGCTTTTTATAAGCGCTATGAAGATAAATTGGCGGAGCTGTTCATTACTTCAGGTGTTGAAATCTTGGTCGAGGAAGAAGAAGGAGGAGGAAAACAAGAAAGAGAAAGGGAAGGAGAACTTGTGGCGGTGGAAGTTTTGAAAGCTGAGGGAAGCAAGTGCCAGCGGTGCTGGAATATAAAACCCAGCGTGGGTCAAGCCAATGATTATCCCGATTTTTGTGAAAGATGCGTGGAGGTTGTACGGCGACTAAAAAGAGACTGAAAGGTGACGAAGGGCGGCTAAAAAGGTGATGATTATTGAGAAGGCGCCGGAAAAGAGGTGATTGCGGAGCAAGAAGCGGGTAAAGGGCAAGAGGTATCCCGGAAAAAAGCAAAAAAAGGTGAAAAAGTGATAGCGAAGGGGGAGGGTGAACTCAAAAAAATAAAAAGTGATTAAAAATAAACAGACTGGAGTAAATATTTAGATGGATGGACTAGGTTAGTAATGAAAAAAGAAAACAGGCCTTACCTCTTTTTGGTGATCATTCTCTTTAGTTTGGACCAGCTAAGTAAATATTTGATTCAAAAATATATTGGCCTTTATGGTCAAGTAAAAGTGATTCCTGGTTTTTTTAATCTCACTCACCTTCACAACCGTGGGGCCATCTTTGGCTTTTTTGCCCACACCCATAACCCGGTGGCCAAGATTGTTTTGCCGGTTGCATCTCTGCTTGCCCTTGGTTTTGTTATTTTTTATTTTATCCGCACTCCCGCCCAGGAAAAAACACTGAAATTGGCGCTTTCGTTGATCTTGGCTGGAGCATTGGGGAATTTGGTTGACCGTTTAGGGCGGGGTTATGTGGTTGATTTTTTAGATTTTTACTATCAACGATTTCATTGGCCCAATTTCAATGTGGCTGATTCTTGCATTTCCGTGGGGGCGATAATTTTATTTTTGACCATTCTTATCAAAAGCAAAGGAAAGGAAAAAAAAGAAAATGTTTCCGGTGCTAGTTAAGCTCGGCCCGCTGAGCATCCATACCTATGGGTTCATGTTGGCTTTGGGTATAGCCATGGCTCTTTGGTTTGTGGCCCGCCAGGCCAAGAAAGTTGGATTGCCGGCAGGAAAACTGGTTGATTTAGCGTTTTTTACAATTATCATCGCTCTTTTGGGAGCGAAGTTGGTTCTCTTTGTCGGGGACGCCTCTTATTATTTTCGTTATCCCAGAGAGCTGTTAACTTTAGCCCGGTCCGGAGGTGTTTTTCAGGGCGGATTGTTTTTCGGGGTGATTTTTGCCTTATGGTTTTTACACCGCCACCGGCTTCCCACCTGGAAGGTGGGTGATATCGCTGGGCCAGCCATTGCCTTGGGACACGGCTTTGGCCGCCTAGGATGCTTCAGCGCTGGTTGCTGTTACGGCCGAGGTTGCGATGTGCCTTGGGGGGTGATGTTTGGTAACGAGTATGCCCATAATCTGACCGGTGTTCCCTTGAATCAAGTTATTCATCCTACCCAGCTTTATGAGTCAATTTTAAATTTCACTAATTTTTTAATTCTTTATTTGGTGCTTCGGAAAAAGAAGTTCGACGGACAAGTCTTTTCCCTGTACATCATCAACTATTCGATCATTAGATTTTTTGTTGAGTTCTATCGCGGGGATCACCCCGAACAAAGTTATTTGATTCGCGGAGCTTCGCCTTATCTAAGCTTAAATTACTTCCAGGTATTTTGCTTAGTGGGCCTGGCCGTCGGAATTGCTTTCTTTTGTTGGCGAAGGAAAAGAGGGGTCGGGCCGCGCTAACTTGTTGAAAATAGATAAGATATGCTTATTATTCCCCTTGAAAAACGCCCTTAAACGCGATTTTTGGGGCCAGGTTCATGGTACTAATGGATACCAAAGATTGACTAGATAGGGAGACATCGTTTAAATTCCTCAGTAAAAAATCTCCAAAGAAAGGAGGAATAACGATATCCCTTTTATCGTTTTATTCTTGTTCTGAGATAATGATAGCTGGGAGGCTAAATCCATTAGGCTAACTCCTATTATATCGGTAAGGCGTCACGTGGCATCTTTTGTTTCTCCTTTCTGAAATGGGAGATAGATTGAGGAATTCCCAGGAAAGCAATCAAGAAACGAGATGAGGAGCAATTAGAGCTGAAAATTAAAATTAGAGCTAAACTTGATACAATGGTCCTCTTTTTAACTCTCAGGCAGCTATTTTAGCTATTTTAGCGATTAACCATGGTTAAGAGTTCTTTCGCTTCGGACTTATTTTATTTATTTTTTGGCTTTGCTCCCAAGGGAGGGGAAACAAAATCGAACGAAAGGCCAAGGAGAATGCCGGAGCGACATTGAAGATTTAGCCTTCCGGAACCGTCCTTGGAGGGAACCCGGCCGCCTCGGGCGCCGAGCGCCTATTTAGCCCGGCTCGTTTAGAGTTTTGAAACTCATCTTAACAGTGAATAAAGTCCAAGGGTTCGAATTGATCGGGCGCAGTTTCGCCGGCGCCGGGAAGGACGGTAAAGGAATGGCGTTAAAATCTCGACCGAAGCGGAGACATTTTTCTTCGTCTTAACGTAGTAACTTATTCCCGTCACTTGGGGACAAAACCTAGAATTTGTTGTATTGCCCATTTAGTTAGTTTAAAAAATAGGGTAAATATGTAATGTGTCCCCAGTTTTCTTCGTCCCCAGTTTTCTTCATTCCCGTCACTTGAGAACGAAACCTATTTGTTATTTATTTAAAGATAATTAAACCCTAGCTAAATTAGAGAAACCTTATTAAACTAAATAAACGATGACTAATTAATGACTAAATAGTAATTTAATGATAATTAAAAGATGATTAAGAGATGACAAGATACCAATTGATCGAAGTTAAAGTCGCAGAGGCAGGTCAACGTTTGGATTTATTTCTCCAGGAAAAACTGAAAGTTGGTTTGAGTCGGACCCGCTTGGCTCGTCTAGTCAAGGAAGGATACGTGCTGGTTAATGATAGTCCCACCAAACCAAGCTATCGACTCCGGGAAGGGGAGAGAGTTAAAGTTGATTTAGACCAGGTGGAAAAAATTAAAGAAGAATTGTCCTCGCCTTTAAAACCTCAACTGATGGAGCTTAATGTTTATTATCAAGATGATGATCTCCTGGTCGTGGAAAAGCCAACAGGAGTACTGGTTCACCCGGCGCCAGGTTCCCGGACGCCAGCATTGATTGAAGGACTTTTGGCCGTTTTCCCCGATTTAAGAAATATTGGCCCGCCTGAACGTCCGGGTATTGTTCATCGCCTAGATAAAGAAACTTCTGGTTTATTAGTGGTGGCCCGCAGCTTGCTGGCTTACCGAAATCTCCAACAGCAATTTAAGCAACGTCGCGTCGATAAGATTTACTTAGGATTAGTATGGGGAAAAATAAGGGAAAGAGAAGGAAAAATAGACTGGCCCATCGGGCATTATTTAGGAGGAGGGCTTCGTATTTCCATTAAAGCTCGGAAACCAAAGGAGGCCTTGACGTTTTACCAAACTTTAGAGACCTTGAGAACACCGTGGGGAATTTTAACCTTATTGGCTATTAAACCGGTGACCGGGCGAACTCACCAGATTCGGGTTCATTTGGCCTCTGCCGGACATCCGGTAGTTGGCGACTCCCACTATGGGCGAAAAGAAAAAGCTGGTTGCCCTCGCCTCTTTCTTCATGCTCACCAATTGGGATTGTCCCATCCGCGAGATGGCCGACGATTAGAGTTTACTTCCCCCTTACCTGATGATTTGAGTAATTATCTTGAGAATCTCCAGAGATAAACGGGTTAAACAATAGGGGCAATTACAACTCTTTATTTTGTCATCCAATAGTGTTTTCCATCTTATTTTCTAATGAAATGGCATAATCGACCAGAAGTGACCAATTTTGTTATTCCTAATTATACGTTATACGGGGTGAGCAAACACCACTTTGGCAGGAGCAGGCCCCGGGTTTGTCCAATTTTGAAAATTTTGCTTGTGTTGGTCAATCAAAAAGCTAAAGATGTGAACTTTCTTTAGTTTAAAAACTGGTAAAAAGATGAACTGTTCCCGGTTTTTTCTACCCCCAGTTTTTTCTACACCACTTTTTTTCAATATGAAAAAATTAGGTAAATAGGTAAACTGTCCCCAGTTTTTTTCTCTAGTTTTTATCAGTTTTTCACCTTTTTTTGTGGTTCTGCCTTTTTCCATTTTTTGAACTTGAGTTGATTAAGCTAGTTAGTGTATGATATAAGCTTCTCCGGAACTTCTTAATAAGAAGGTTTCAGGTCTAATTTAGCCATATTATTTTTACCGAAAATTAAATTCCGAAGCGGAGGATGGAAATGAAAGAATATGCGGCTGAGAAAATCAGGAATATTGCCCTTACTGGTCACGGTTCATCGGGTAAAACAAGCATGGCTGCTGCTTTCCTTTTTCAAGCCGGAGTTACCACTCGGTTGACGAAAGTTGACAAGGGTAATACCGTGACTGATTTTGATCCCGATGAAATAGCCAGGAAGATTTCTATTCAATCAGCCGTCTGCCATCTTGATTGGAAGAACCATAAGATCAATGTTGTTGACTGCCCTGGTTATACCAATTTTCTCTGGGATACCCGGGCTAGCTTGCGAGCTGTTGATGCGGGCGTGATTCTCGTTTGTGCTGTAGCCGGAGTGGAAGTCGGTACCGAGAAAGTCTGGGCAATGATGGATGAATTAAATCTTCCTCGACTCATTGTCATCAATAAGGTTGAGCGGGAAAATGCTGATTTTGACCGGACTCTCGAGGCAATTCATCAGTTTTTTGGCCGAAAAGCTGTGCCGGTGCAACTCCCCATTGGCCAAGAAAAAGATTTTTCCGGCGTGATTGACTTGATCAGCAAGAAAGCTTATCTCTTTTCCAAAGATGAATCAGGCCAAATGAAAGAAGACAACATTCCGGCCGAGCTTGAATCAGAGGTGGAGAAAAAATATGAAGAGCTGATGGAGATGGTGGCCGAATCGGATGAAGAGTTAATGGAAAAGTATTTTGAGCAAGGCGAGCTTTCCCAGGAGGATTTAATTCGGGGGCTCCGTCAGAGCGTCTTGGCCGGAGATATAGTGCCTGTTTTTATTGCTTCTGGCCTTCTTAACATGGGCATTCAACCTCTTCTTGATGGTATAGCTAATTTTCTCCCTTCTCCTTTGGAGAGAGATTCGATTCCTATTGTTGAGGGGCAGCTCAGCCCGGCCGCCGATGGTCCTTTTGCTGCCTTGGTTTTTAAAACCATTTCGGATCCTTACACCGGGCGCATCTCCATTATGCGTGTTTTTTCGGGTGAAATAAAAGGAGATGCCGTTGTTTATAATTCAACTAAAGAAGTTGAGGAAAAATTAAACGGGTTTTTCTTTCTCCAGGGGAAAGACCAAGTATCCACAGCCAAAGCCATAGTGGGAGATATTGTGGCCACGGCAAAACTTAAGTCAACTCTAACTGGAGATACCTTGTGTTCCAAGGGAGCGAACATTCAATTTCCACCGATCAAGTTTCCTGAGCCATCAATTTCTTTTGCCATCCAACCTAAAACGAGAGCCGACGAGGACCGGATTTCCCAAGCCGTTCATCGAGTAACTGAGGAAGATCCAACCATCCGCATTGAGCGGGATCCCGAGACCAATGAGTTAATCATCTCGGGCAATGGTCAACTTCATGTGGAGATCATCACTGAACGATTGAAAAAGAGATATAACGTCAATGTTGACCTTAAGCCACCCAAAATTCCCTACAAGGAAACAATCAAAAGCAAGTCTGATGTCCAGGGAAAATATAAGAAACAGACCGGGGGACGAGGTCAATACGGGGATGTAAAGATCAAAATGGAACCTCTTCCTCGCGGTAAAGATTTTGAGTTTGAAGATAAGATCTTTGGGGGAGCTATCCCCAAAAATTACATTCCTTCTATCGAAAAAGGAATCCAGGAGGCTCGGAAAAAGGGAGTTTTGGCCGGGTACCCGGTGGTTGATTTTAAAGTAACCCTTTATGATGGCTCCTATCATGAAGTTGATTCCTCAGATATTGCCTTCAAGATTGCTTCCTCGATGGCCTTTAAGAAAGGAATGAAAGAGGCCAAGCCTACCATTCTTGAGCCCATCATGAATGTGGAAGTTTATACTCCCGAAGCAAATATGGGCGATGTAATGGGGGCTCTCAATAGTCGGCGAGGTAAAGTTCTGGGCATGGAGCAGAAAGGGAATATGCAGGTTATCCGGGCCCAGGTGCCGATGGCTGAAATGCTTGATTTTGAGCCTACTTTAACTTCGATTACTGGGGGACGCGGCTCTTTCTTGATGGAGTTCAGTCACTATGAAGAGGTTCCCCAGCAATTGCAATCCAAGATAATCGATGAAGCCATCCGGGAAGGCCGAGTCAAACCTGAAGAAGAATAAAGAAGAAAAAGCCGGAAGAAGAGAAATAAAAAATAGGTTTTGTTCCCAAGTGACGGGAAACAAAATCGAACGAAAGGCGAAAAAGAAAGAAGAATGGCGACTAGAGCTTCAAGGTAAAATTGTCTTCCGCTTCTCCAGAGAAAAGGCCTTGCCCTCTTTAAAGAATGTTTTTAGATTGAGGCGCCCATGATGAAAGGTGGTTTGACCTGAGATTTGAGAGGAGTAGGAGCGGAGCAAGAATTTTAATTCTCGTTCTTGGTCGGGAGTTATCTGGGAGAGGGAAATAATTTTTTTTCCTTCGTGGAGGCGACTGCCTGATTTTTGTTCGGAAGAGAGTTTTTTCTGAAGAAAATTGCCTAAGAGTTGAAGAGCCTGGAAAACTGAAACCCCGGAATTGGTGGGGTCGCCTTTCTCTCGGTAAGGGCCAAAAGGAAGGAATAGACCATCTCGGGGAGGTAAATTCTTGGTGATTTCTTCTTTTAGATCTTGGATTATTTCACTTTGAGCCAACATTTTATTTTGCCAATAGAGGGAAAGTTTTAGTTTTCGGCTTTTAACCTGAGGGGGTTGAAGTGAAAAACGATTAGTGGTGGTTTCCAGGGTTTGATTTAAATCGACTTGGTAGCTGATAATTAAATCATCTTTTTTAAACTCCAGAAGAAAGGGAATAGTTCTTGTTATTTGCGGAGCAAAATCGGGTAGCGGGATTTTTACTAAATTTGGACCGGGCTTTAACTTACCGCCAGCCACTGGTGAATTGTCTTGGAAAATTTTATAAAAAGCCTCGGCTTTAACGCTAATCACCAGAGTGAGGGAAGCTGGCCATTTTTCCAAGGGAGACTGAGGAGGTTTAAAGAAGGCTAAGTCGTAAAGCTGAGGGTAAGTTTTTTCCCAGTAGTTTAGGTACTTTAACAATTTTTTCTCCCATGGTGGTGGTAAAAAAGCATAGTCCCAGAAAGAAGATGGGTATTTTTCAAAGTGAAGGCTTAGCCAATGGTACTCGTCGTTTTTTGCCTTAAGTTGATGGTAGAAAAAAGCGAGGCAAGCTGAAGCAGTAACCTTGCCTTGGTCGGGAAGAGAGGGCCAGATTGTTTCTAGATAGTCAACAGCTTCCTGGAAATGGGGTGGTTGTCTGCCAAGGAAGTGAGCCACCTTTTCTGGCCATGATTCAGGGGATGCTGCTGAGCTTGAACTTCTAAGGTGTATAGAGAAAGGCAAAGACGATGATAGTGCTGAAGGGAGTGAAGTTAAAAAGGAGAAGGAGAAAGAAAAGAATAAAGATGATGATAGTGATGGTGGCAATGACCGGTAAGTAGAGTTCAAGGAAGAAGAAATAGCAGTTGGAGAAAAAGGAGGAAAAGAAAAAAAAGATGAAGCTACTGGTGAAAGAGAAGAAGAAATGGGTGTCGATTGTAGCCGTGGCAAGGGCAGGAGGAGCGGTAGGGACGGCGAAAAAGAAATGGCTGTCGTTGCGGAGAGAGATGATGGTCGTCGAAGTGGTAGTGGTGGCGTAATAAAAGAAATGATTGCCGGTGATGATGGTAGCACAGAGAATGGCAGTGATAATGGCGATGGTGACGGTGAAAAACGGGATAGAGGAAAAGGAAAATTTGGAATGAGGGGAGAAGATAAGCTAGGGTGAAGAAGTGGTGGGCCATTTAAAGAGGCCCTTAATGCCTGAGGTGGGTGCGTTTGAAAGGAAGAAAAACGAGTCAAATTTAACCCGTGGAGAGACGAGACCCCGAATCCAATGAAGAGCCCTAAAATTAGTGTAACAACTCCTGGTTTCAATAGATACTTAGATACAAATACCCACTTAGACATGTCATTTTTCATTGGCTTGAAAAACAAGCTGGAAAAGAAGTCGCTCTTCAGGAAAAGAGGGAGGAAGAGCAGGAAAGGGCTGGCTGATGCGGATAGTCCTCACCAGTGAATCATCAAGAAGGCTATCCCCGGAAGATTGGCTAATTTGAAGAGCCAGGAGCTGACCAGTGCGGTCAACTTCCACCCTAATTTGAGCCGGCCTAAGTTGATGAAATTGGTGAGGAATTAATTCCAACAACTTTTTTTGGAGGTTAACGACCACTATCTTGGCCCAAGAAGAAAGTAATTGAGGATCATAGAGGAGGGCAGAAGGGGGCAGAGCAATTGTCTCTAGGTTAATTGGCGATGAAGAAGGTGTAAGGCCCGCGGAGGCTAAAAGTTGAGAGGTGATTTTCTGGTTAGAATTAGGGGTGGTGAAGGAAGATAGGTAGCGGTCTTTCATCAGCCAAGGGAATTCATCGGGAATCCCTTTAGGGATTACTGAAAAGTTGTAGCTTTGGGGAAGGCTGGAAGGGTAGGCGTTGGTTTCTGTCCCTGGTGGATGGTTAGGGGGAGGGAAAGCTTTCAAAGTGAAAGAAGGGGTAGGGGGAAAGGATGGGGATTGAGATTCGGAGGCCATTTCCGGTGTTGATTGGGAAGGAGAAGTTAACTGTTTTGCCTCGGCTGTTGTCGGAGAAGGTCTGGCGGCAGGTTTGATTGGTCCCGAGTTAATTCTGTTTGATGGTGCTTTTTCAGGCGAAGGAGCCGAGGCTGCTGGGGAGGGCTCAGGTGATGATATTAGTCGGGAAGATAAAGGCAGAAGGTTGTTGATTTCCAGGAGAGGTAAGTTGAGGGGAGAAGATAGGTAAACAGTACGGACAGATTTAAATGGAGAAACCTCAAAGCGGAAAGAAGGATTTAGAAGAACTAACAATCCAAAAAAAAGGAGATGGGCAAGCAAAGAAACCGCGATGGCTAGAGGGCGGCGGCGATTCTTGGTCCGTTTCTTTTTAAACAAGGAAAAGAGATTGAAATCATTCATTTTGAAAACTGCTTAACTTCATTTTCTTTGCTTATTGTTTCCTCGTCACTTAGAAAAATTACCCATTTTGAAAACTGCTTAGTCAACCATCGATAATATAACATAAGACCCTTTGCTTGATAAAACTATCGCCGTGATAGTTAGGTTGCATGTTTCGGCTTTAACGCTCGAATCAGTAGACTAGCAGTTTTTTCTTTTTTTAGTCGAAATAAAGCTAATAGTAGAGGATGGCCCAATTTTTCCTTAGAACAAAAATAAAGTAAATGGGTGAACTGGCACCATTTTTTCTTGTATGAATAGATCAGATAAGAATATAATAAAGAGTTAATAGAACAGCATTGAGAGGCTTTTGAATAGGCCTCCAGAAAAGAGACAGGAGTTTAGAGAGAAATTGCTAAAATAAGAGAAGAAGGATTAACCGGTAAGGCCTTATTAGATATTTTACTATTTACTATTAAAGGAGGTGAGGTGATGTTCAAGAATTTTGTTGGCCAAGGCTATATCCGGCTAAAGGAAAAGAAAGTTTGCTGGGGACGAGCCGCATGGGTGGCGACGTTTGGATTTTTGGCTTTGCTGTTATCTTTCGGGTTAATTGGTGTTTCTTATCTTCAGGCTGGTTTAACTCCTCCGGCTACGAAAACAATAAAAACACCAGCGGAAAAAAATAATTACCAGGCTTACTCTCAATATGAAGAGATAACTTTGTTTTTAGCGCAGCTCAAGAATCTTTCGCCTCAACTCCACATTGAAACCATTGGCCGTACCCTGGAGCGGGAAAACTATCCAGCCCGGGATCTTTACCTTTGCCTTTTAACCGAGGAAGGATGGAGCCGCCCAGAGGAGTTAGCTAAGCAGTCACCGCTCCGCCCGACCATAATGATAGTTGCTTCTCAGCATGGGAATGAGCAGTCGGCCAAAGAAGCTACCTTGCGCTTGTTGCGAGACTTAGCAATAGGGAAACTAAAGCCCCTGCTCAAGAAAGTAAACTTCTTGATTATTCCCCAAGCAAATCCTTACGGCAATTTCTTCAATCAACGCCGCAACGAACAGAACTTGGATTTAAACCGCGACCATGTCAAACTTGAAGCACCGGAGGTGGAGGCCATCCATCAGGTTTTTCGGAAATGGATGCCGGAGGTGAGCATCGATGTTCATGAGAAAGGCGATGATTACTATCGGGTGTCGATTGGCTGTGTATCTAATCCCAATATTGATGCCCGGCTTCAGGAGTTTTCCCGGCAAGTTGTCCTTGCTGAGGTGAAGCGTGACTTAGGCAAAAAGAAGATAACCTTTCATGAATATCTCGTGACGCAGCCAATGGGGATTGATTCCTCAGCCGGGGTAAATTATCCCCCTAGCGATGTTTCTCGACGAGAAACGATGAAGCGTTACAGCACTACTGATTTAAACGATGGGCGTAATAGCCTGGGAATCTACCAGACCCTAAGTTTCATCCAGGAAGGGGCATCCCGTCATGATTTAAAAACTCTGGCTGAACGTACCGAGTGGCAATATTATGGGCTGCGGTTTTTTGGCGAAAGTATTGCCAGACATGCCCAGGAAATCTTGCAGATGGTGAAAGAAACGCGAGCCCAAGTGCTGGCCAAGGCAAAAGTGTACTCTCCTGACGATGTAGTCCATCTGCGGATGAAGTATGCTCGTGATCCTCAGCAACCTACTTTAACCATCAAGCAATTTATGCGCTCCCCATCGCCTATTAGGTTCATCCTTAAAGTGAATAAGCAAGCCGGAGAACCGGTGACCATCCAAGAGATAGAGCCGTACAGCTTCCCGGCGGAGTACAAGGTGGAAGAAGTGGTAGTTAAGAATTGGTTTCCTTTGGTTGAACCCTTGGTTAGCATTCCCCGGCCGTTAGGTTATATTATTCCCCAGGAGCGGTTTGATGTGGTCGAGACGTTAATTCGTCATCGGTTAAAAGTCTATGTTTTGGAAGAAGGGGGCGTGTTTCCAGTAGAGGCTTATCAAGTAGAAGAAGTGGTTCCGGCTGAATATGATTATTTACCTCCGTCAAAGATTCAGGTGGTCAAGAAAGGCCTGGAAGTTCCAGTTAGAAGAGGTGATTTTTATCTTCCTTGTGACCAGGTTGGAGCCAACCTGATTCCCTGTCTTTTAGAGCCCCAATCGCAGTATGGTTTTATTCGCTACTGGAAGTATAAACTTGTTCCCGAAACTGGCGATATTTATCCGATTTACCGGGTCACCCAACAAGTCTCCCTTTTTCTTGTCCCTTTTAAGGATTGGGAAGAATAGGGTCGGGCCGCGCCATCTAATTGATAAGAAATAAGTTAACCTTATTTTACCCCCTAAATTAGGGACTTAGAGACAATTTTTGGCCCCCAAAATCGTCTTATAATACTTTTTGTAATACTTCGACAGGGCTTCGAGCAAGATTTTAGTAACTTTTTTCAAACCATCAATCGCGTCTGGTCAATAACTGGCCCACTTGCTAATGATTGGATTTGTTACCTGGATTTGTTTTCTAGGAAAGGTGGAAAAAGAGGAGGGAGAATAAGGACAAAATATAAATAATAAAACAAGCTACAAAAGGGCCTCTATGAGCTATCCCCCAGTTATCAACTGATTAGGGAGAGAAGAATTGTCAATAGATCTTATTTTTAATCTTTAATTTCTTCTTTAATTCGCATTATTAGCTCGTTGGATTTTCCCTTTAATTGAGCGTAATGCGAAGCCGAGTCAGCCATTTTTAAGGCTTCTTGAAGAAGACCAGCATTGAAATAGCCAGCCGCCGAGTTATAAAAAGAAGTCCCCTGGGCTAAGTGGAGGCGAGCTAGCTGAGATTTTTTCTTTTGGATCAAGCGAATCTTTCGAGATCCGTCAAGGTCGGAGGATTGAATTTCATTGATTTCTTGCTTAAGGGCTTTTTTCTGATGTTCATAGCATTCGCCTGCCTGCTGATAGTAAATGGCTGAAATTTTCCAATTTTCCCCTTGAGAATAAACTTTTCCCAGCGAAAAAGCAGATGGGCAATCAGCTGGATTGAGTTTCAGGGCTTCCTTAAAATTTTTTTCTGCTTCTGATAAATTATTCTGGTCGAGAGCAATTTTTCCCGCTAAAGAGTAAACTTCGTTCCAACCAATTAGATATTTTTTGGCCTGTTCAATATGTTGCCAGGCATCATCCAGTTGGTTTAAGGCATGGAAGTTCCAAGCCAGCCAATAGTTAGTTTCTCCCAAGTAGTAGTACCCTAACTTGAGAAGTTGCCAAGCGGTGGCAATGGCTTCTTCATGGCGGGCCAGATAAGTCAAGCACATAACTTTCCCTAAGAGAGCATCTCGGAAATCGGGCTTTAAATTTATGGCCTGGTTACTAAGAGCGAGGCATTCTTGAAACTCTTCCAAGCGGAAATGAAGCTGACTTAAAGTGATAATAATATTTAATGAGTCAGGAAAAATCTCATGAGCCAGTTTTAGCCATTTTTCCGCCGCAGATAGTCTCCCTTGTTTGAGAAGTTGACTACCTAGAAAGAAGTAAATTTCTTTAAATGAAGAATGAGCTTGCAAAAATTGCGCTATTTCTTCCGAACTTTTAGAGGAAGATGAAGTCAGTTTATATTTGATGAGAAGTGAGTCCCTAAATGTTTTTTCAATTTGGGGCTTGAGGTTTTTTTCTTCCTGAGGAAAAGGGAAAAAATGAAGATAGAGATAGGCCCAGAAGGAACTTGTCAGGGCCTTTTTTTCCACCAGTTGACTTATTTTGGGATTGATTTTTCTTCCGGGCATATCATTGGCAAAACCTTTGAGCTCCAGAGGAAGTGTCTCGATCGTCTGGAAAAGGGAAGACCATTCGGGGGAGGTTGGGAATTGGGCAAGGAAATATTTAGCTTGGGCAAGAAATTTGTGGTGGGGAATGGCTAATTCTTTTTCTCGCAAGGTTAGAAGAGCACTCGTTTCCAAAAGACGAGCCTGCACAGAGGAAGAGCGATAACCTTGCTCAAGTAAGCTCTGAAAACGAGTGTGAGCTTCCCGGAGGGAGAAGTAATCTCCTTGATGGAAAAGCCGGCTGGCTTCTTGATAAACTTGGTTCAATTGCCTTATTTGAGCTGGGGATAATTTTGCTTGAGAAATACAACTAGCTAATAGTAAAGAGAATAACAAGGTGAATAAGGTGGTGACCAAAAAAAGAGCCAATCGGGTGTTTGGAGAGGATAGAAGCAGCTTATCACCCCGAGTGGTTGGCCTTTTCATCGGAATTATTTTTGATCAAAATGCGCTTGACTTCTTTTTTCAATTTTTGATGATCGATAGGTTTTGGGAGGTAGGCTTCAATTGCCAGATTTTTGACATCTGCTTGAAAGGCGCTTCCTTTGTAGACTCCAGAGATTAGGATTATGGGAATATTCTTTAACTGGGGATGAGATTTAATTCTTTGAGTTAAAGTTAATCCATCTCCTTGAGGAAGAAGGATATCAGCAACGACTAAATCAGGTTCTACAGAAAGGCATAAGTTCCATCCTTCTTCACCTGTTTTGGCTAAATAAGTAGTATGGCCCATATCTTTTAAAATTTTATGGAGAATGGCTAATGAAACGCGGTCATCTTCAATGATGAGAACTTTACTCAATTTTCTAACTCTTATTTTAATTTTATTAAAATTAACCCGCAAATTAAAGATTTCTCCGAAAAAATTTTCAACCGGCGTTGACGGATATTGAGGACTTGTTTTAAACTCGGGGAAAATTATAAACTCGAATAGTAGGCTAGGTAAATAAGAATTTATGATAATACCAGAATAAGGAGTAGACGATGAGACAAAATTGGCTAAGCAAAATTTTAGTTAGTTGCTTAATTTTTGTTTCTTTTTCTGGGTTAAGGGCCCAGGAAAAACAACTTTCCCCAGAGCTGCCATTAACCAAAGCCGAAAAGACAAATTTTAAAGCTACCTCGCGTTATCAAGAAGTGATGGATTTTATTTGGCAACTCCAAAAGATTTCTCCCTATCTTCGCGTGGAAAGCCTCGGCCAAAGTGCCGAAGGCCGGCTTATCCCTTTAATCGTGATCGGTCGTCCTTTGCCTGCTCCCGGAGTTTATCTCGAGAATGATCAACGCCTTGTTCTTTATTTTCAAGCTAATATCCATGCTGGTGAAGTAGAAGCTAAGGAAGCTTGTTTAATGTTGGCTCGGGAGTTGGTTTCTCATTCCCAATCTGAGTACTTAAAGAGACTGGTTATTCTTATTGCCCCTATTTTTAATCCTGATGGAAATGAGAAAATCAGTCCTACCAACCGCCGAAATCAAGTTGGACCCGAAGAAGGAGTAGGGATTAGACCTAATGGTTTGAACTTGGACTTGAATCGAGACGCGATGAAATTAGAAAGCCCGGAAATGATTGGGTTAATTCAAAATGTTCTCCTTCGGTGGAATCCGGCTCTTGTTTTTGATGGCCATACTCATAATGGCTCCTATCATGAAGAACCGGTTACCTACGTTTGGCAACTAAACCCAAATGGAGATTTAGAATTAATTGACTATATGAGCCAAGAGATGCTCCCCGAAGTAAGCCGGATTCTAAAAGAAAAATACAACACACTTTCCATACCTCATGGAGATTTTATGGATATTCGTCAGCCAGAGAAAGGTTGGCGGACGTTAGGGCCCCAACCCCGGTATTTGACTAATTACATCGGTCTTCGAAATCGCCTGGCTATTCTTAATGAAAATTATCCATATAAGGATTTTAAAACCAGAGTTTTTGGTTGCTATCATCTGTTGCTGTCGATTCTTGATCATTGTGTGGCTCACGCTGGAGAAATTAAACAGCTTATTTCTCAAGCTGACCAACGGACAATTGAATTGGGGATGAATCCCGGAAAAGATGATTATTTTATTGTTGATTATGAGGTTGAACCCTTACCCGAAAAAATTAAGGTTCTTGGCTATGAAATGTCTTTGGAAGAAAGACCGGGTCAATGGCCTCGAGTCAAGATCAATGAGCAAGCAAAGAGAACCTATGAAATTCCTTTTTTTGCCCAGTTTAAAGCCAAGAAAAAAGTGCGTTATCCATATGGCTACTTATTGCTTTATCCAGATCCAAAAGTAATTGAAAATCTTCTTCATCACGGAATTATCCTGGAAAGATTGGAGGCGGCTTTTGAGCTTGAAGTTGAAGCCTTCCAGCTCAAGGAGTTGCAATCTAGCGAGAGATTATTTCAAGGACATCATTTAAATCAAGTTAAGGGTGAAATCAAAATTATCAAAAAAGTTTTCCCAGCGGGGACTATTTTTGTTAGTACTGCTCAACCTTTGGGTAAATTAGCTGCCTACCTTTTAGAGCCGGAAAGTGATGACGGTTTACTTGTTTGGAATTTCTTCGATCGCTATCTTGCTCCACAATGGGGGAGAAGATTTAACGAATATCCGGTTTATAAACTTTATCAGCCCCCGGCTTTTTCGAAAAAGGTAATTGAGTCGCTGAAATGATTTTTATTTCCTTAAATGATTCCAGAGCCAAGAGTAGCATTTAAGCTGAGCATTCGCCCCAAAAAAGAGAACAAAAAGAGAACAGGTCATACTTATTGTTAGTAAAAAGAGGAGGGAGAAATTTTTTGGCCGCTTGAAGAAGGTTGATTGGTCTAAGTTCTAAGTTATTATAAAAGGTAACGACTGCCGGCAATTATTCTGTCTTCAATTAGCTCGGCAGTAAAAAAAAGTAAACAAGTGAACTGTCACCATTTTTCACCAGTTTTCTCTAACAAGTGGAGTGTCCCCATTTTTTTAGTCTCAAGATTTTTTTGAAAAATAGGGTAAATAGGTGAACCGTCACCAGTTTTTTCTAGAGAAAAGTATTTTTTTCTGGAAAGGATAATGATATAAAAAATAGATGTGGGGGAACAAAATTGATGCCCACCGAGTTAATGAGAATGAAAGCTAATGGAGTGAAAGATAAATCATAATCGGGTGAAAAAAATTAATGATTAAAGCAGTCTAACATGGTGGGAATTAAAAAGGTTAGAGGAAAAGGTAGTTAAAAATGAAGATTACCAAAATATCGATTCAACGACCGGTGACGGTGACCATGTTTTTCCTAGCCATTCTTCTCCTTGGGGTTGTCTCTCTTCGCCAACTCAGTGTTGATCTCCTCCCTAATATAAATTACCCCCGCCTGTCAGTAATTACTCAATACCCGGGGGTTGCTCCCCAAGAAGTGGAAACTCTAGTGACTAGACCCTTGGAAGCTTCCGTGAGTCGTATTCCAGGCCTAAGGAGGGTGGAATCTATTTCCCAGGAGGGGCTCTCTATTTTAAGCCTGGAGTTTAGCTGGGGAACAGATATGGATTTTGCTCTTCTTCATACCCGGGAGAAATTGGATAATGTTCTCCTTCCTGAAGATGTCGATGAACCTACCATTATTCCTCTTGATCCCCAGAGTCGCCCGATTCTAATTCTCTCTGTCTCCGCTCCGGAAACCTTGCTGGAAATAAAAGAGTTGTGTGAGGAATTAATTAAACCGAGGTTAGAACAAATTGAAGGGGTGGGCTCAGCCGAAATAGCCGGGGGGGTAGAGAGAGAAATTCAAGTTGAGGTTCACCCGGAATTGATGGCTTTATATCAATTAACTATTGACGAAATAGCCCAAAAAATAGATTCTTTCAACCGTAACCTCCAAGGCGGAACAATTCGGAAAGGGCGATTTAAGTATGCGATTAGAGTTGTGGGCGAATTTGAAGAAGTAAAGGAACTTAATTCCATTGTTTTAAAAGCCACCACCCAACGAGGAATGGTAAGGTTAAAAGATGTGGCTACGGTCAAGGATTCGATCAAAGAAAGAGAAGGCATAACCCGGTTAAATGGGGAAGAGAGTATTGGGATTTTAGTCCGGAAGGAATCCGGAGCCAACACAGTAAAAGTTACGCAGGTTGTCCATCGTGTGCTGGATGAAATTCGCCAAGAAAATCCTGAATTAAATATTTTTGTCGTCTATGAACAAGCCCGTTACATCCGAAATGCCATTTCGTCGGTAGTTAAGTCCATTTTATTCGGGGCACTTTTGGCCTTCTTGGTTCTTTTGATTTTTCTTCAGGATGTAAAAACTCCGGTTATAATTGCCACCGTTATTCCTATTTCCGTGATTGCCACCTTTAACATCCTTTATTTTCAAAACATAACTTTAAATATCATGTCCTTAGGAGGATTAGCCCTGGGCATTGGTATGTTAGTGGATAATTCGATCGTGGTCTCAGAGAGCATTTTTCGGCATAAAACATTAGGGAAACCAGGGATCAAGGCGGCTTATGAAGGAACAAGAGAAGTTGGGATGGCCGTTACCGCCTCTACCCTCACCACCGTATCGGTGTTTTTACCGATCATTTATATTCATGGTTTAGCCGGCCAGTTGTTTAAAGACCAAGCCTTGACAGTGACTTTTTCTTTATTGGCTTCGTTGTTTGTTTCCCTTACCTTGCTGCCCATGCTGGCTTCCCGGGAATTGCCGCTGGATCTTTCCCAGGAAGTTAGTCACCAAAGAATGAAAGATCATTGGCAGAAGTTAATTAGCCAGCCTTCCTGGAAACCAGTTTATCTTCTTCCTTTTACTCTTGTTATTTGGCTGGGGCAAAAGGCCTTAAGATTAGTTTATCTTTTGCTCGATTTTATCTTAAGTCTCTTCACTCAACTGATAGTGCTTGGCTCCCACTATTTATTTCGACCCTTAAAACCTGTAATTCATGGTCTTTTTCAAGGTTATAATCGTCTTTATAGTTACTTTGCTGACTGGTATCATCGTTTTTTAGTGGTGGCTCTCCAACGCAAGGGCCGGGTTTTGGTAATTAGCTTCCTCATCTTAGCTATTACGGTCATGGTCGGGGCTTTCCTTCCTCGCGAATTATTGCCTAAACCAGAAGCTCAATCTTTTGAGATCAATCTAGAAACGCCGGTGGATTATTCATTGGAGCAAACCGCTCAAGTTGTGGGCCTTATCGAAAACTGGTTGATTTCCTCGGGTAAAGTTAAGGATGTTTTTTCTCAGATAGGAGTCGTTTCGGGCATGGAGGCTTATAATCCTGAAGTTTCTCTTAATACTAGTCGTCTGTATGTCGAACTTAAACACCCTCGGGATGTTGATCCGGTTCTTGAAAATCTACGCCAGTGGCTGGAGAGGTGGCCAGAATTACGTTATTCTCTGGTTAAGGAGCAATCCACTCTGGCCCAATTTTTAGCTTTTTCTACTGCTGAAGTAGGGTTGAAAATTAAAGGAGATGACCTCCGTATCCTCGGTAACCTAGCTCAACAGTTAACCACCCAGTTGAAAGAGATTCCTGGAATTGCGGATGTAAGAACTAATCTCCGCCAAGGAAAACCAGTTTATCTGGTGAGAATTAAAAGCCAAGCTTTGGAAAAATATCAAATCTCCCCGGCAGCGGTGAGTTCTTACTTGGTCAATGCCATTCGCGGTCGGATTGCTTCTCAGTTTAATGAGCTAGATAAAAAATATGATATAAGAGTTAGATGGGATGAAAAACAACGGGAAGACTTGGACAAAATCTTAAATTCTTCTTATCCCTATCAAGGCACAGCTATTCCTTTGCGGGATTTGGTGAGCTATGAGTTGGTGGAAGGGCCTCAGGAAATTAGGCGTGAGAATCAACAACGAGAGGTATTGGTCACGGCTAATCTAGAGGGAAGGAAAATTAGCCAAGTTATTCCCGAGATAAGAAATAAGATAGCTGAATTGGATTTGCCTCCCAAGTATCGGATTGAATTTGGGGGAGAACAAGAAGAAATGACCCGCTCTTTTCGAAGTCTTATCTTTGCTCTTTCTTTAGCCGTGCTTTTGGTCTACATGATTATGGCGGCTCAATTTGAATCCATTATTCATCCCTTGATTATTATTTTAGCTCTTCCGATGGGCCTGGTGGGGGCAGTTTGGGCCTTGTTGATTACTGGTCAAACATTGAATGTGATCTCGGTCATCGGAATGGTTGTGCTGGCCGGGATTGTAGTCAATGACGCCATTGTTAAGATTGATTATACCAACCAACTGCGACGTCAAGGTTTAGCTCTTAGAGAAGCAATTTTAGAAGCTAGCCGGGTTCGATTGCGCCCCATTCTGATGACCACCGTAACTACTATCCTTGGCCTTTTCCCCATGGCTTTAGGCTTAGGCCGGGGGTCAGAGCTGCAACAACCCTTGGCTATTACGGTTATTGGGGGACTTGCGCTGGCTACTTTTCTGACTTTAATTCTAATTCCTTTGATTTATGAACTAGTCGAAAAACGAACATTAAAAGGCTAGATTTTGTCGGAGTAATGAAAATATTTATCGATCGACCCATCGCCACGTTGATGGTTTTTCTCGCCCTTTTTGTCTTGGGTATCTATTCTTTTCTTCATGTTCCCTTGGAACTTGCGCCCAAAGAAGAGTTTCCTCAACTGGATATTGTCGCTTATTGGAGTGATGTTTCCCCCGAGATCATCCAGGCCCAGATAACGGCTCCGATAGAAGAGAAAGTCTCTGGTGTCAAGGGAGTCAGAAAGGTCTCTTCTTCTTCCAGTATCGGGCAAGCGCGGATCACGGTGGAGTTTGAGCCTAAAACTAACATGGAATTTGCCCGGCTAGCTCTACGGGAGAAAATTTCCGAGTTGAAAGATAGTTTACCCTATGGAGTGCGGCCACGAATCGAGCCTTATGTTCCGGAAGATTTTCGAGTTAACCCTTTTCTTCATTACACGATTTCTGGAAATTACGCCCTCCAGGAGTTGCGGGAGTTGGTTAAGGATAAAATTGAATTGGGAATTGGAGCGGTAAAGGGAGTTGCCAGCGTTGAAGTCACCGGAGGAGCTGAGCCTCTTATCCAAGTTATCTTGAATAAGGAAAAACTAAAATCCGTAAATCTCCATCCTTACCTGGTTTTAAGGCAGCTCCAAGAAAGGGCCCAGATTTATCCGGCCGGCAAGGTTAAAAGAGGAGGGCAAGAATTTCTCTTTAAAGTAGCCAATCCTCTTCATAAGATCCAAGATTTAAAAGAAGTGATCATTGCCAAGATAGGCGGAGTACCGCTTAAGTTGAAGGAAATTGGAGAAGTTTATCCTTCTTTTTCAGATATTTATTACATCAATCGGATTAATGGTCAACCCACGGTGAGGTTAATTATTCGCAAAGAGCGGGGCACAAGTACCTTAAAAGTGGCCCGGGAAGTTAAATCTCGTCTGGAAGAAATTAAAAAGGCTCTTCCTCCTGACTTGGTTTTTCGCGTGGTGGATGATGAGGCAGCAGAAATTCATAAAAATCTAAAAGAGTTATATATTTTGGTGGCCATTATCATTGGCGTTATTTTCTTCTTGGTGTTCATTGTTTTAAGACGAGCCCAGCCTTCTTTGTTGGTGCTCTCATCTATTTTCTTTTCTATCATGATTACCTTAAATTTTATCTATATTTTTAAGATTTCGATTAATATGTTGACTCTGGGAGGACTGGCCCTTGGCTTTGGTCTTTTTGTTGATAACTCCATTGTGGTTTTTGAAAATATTCTGCGCCACAAAGAAAAAGGGCAGGAGTCAAAAAAAGCGGCCTTTCTGGGTTCTAAGGAAGTTTTTCTGCCGGTTCTAGCCTCAACTTTAACCACGGTTAGTGTGTTTTTTTCTTTTGCTTATTTTCAAGGGAGACTAAAAATCTATTATCTTCCCTTGGCCATTGTTATTTCTTCGGCTTTAACTGCTTCTTTATTTGTCTCTTTTTCTCTAATTCCTTCCCTTAGTCCTTTTTTGCTTCGGGAGAGAAAATTAGTCCAGAAACAAGGATTGAGTCGATTTTATGTCAAAGCAATTAAACAAGCTTTACGTTATCCGGTGGCCGTCTTGTTGCTGATGGGAATAATTTTCTATGGTAGTTATCGTTGGTTTCGTTCAGAGGTGACCATCGGGGAGTGGTTTCGGTGGTATTCTCAAGAAAGACTACTGGTCTCTATCGGAATGCCCCCGGGCACTGAGATTGAGACCACGGATGAAGTTGTTCGTAAGTTTGAAAAAAGAATTTTAGCCAAAGCTTATGAAAAAGAAGTTAATTCCTCTATTACGGCTGAGCGAGCAACCATAGTTATTTCTTTTCCACCGGAAATAGAACATTCATATCGTCCTTATTTACTTAAGGAAGAACTGATTCAAATGGCCACCAACTTCGCGGGGATTAGCATTGGCATTTATGGTTTTGACCCGCAAAGTTATTATTCCAGCTATTCTTCGGGTGTTTTCTATGATTCCCAGATTAAATTTTATGGCTATAACTTGAAAAAATTGAAAGAAATTACTTCGGCCTTAGAACGCGACCTGAAAAAGAACCCTCGAATTAAAGAAGTCCGGATTGTTTCCAGTCGATATGCTTGGTGGCGCTTAGAATCGTTTGAGTATGTTTTAAAAATAGACAAAGAGAAATTGAAAAAATATGACCTTGACCCGAATTACCTCTATTTTGCCATCTCCACCGCTTTGCGAGGACGAGTGCAATATCCATTGAAAATGCTGATTGGCTCGAAAGAGCAGGAAATTTCTATCAAGTATCCTGAAGCTTCTGAGATCGAGCTGAAAGATTTGCAGGACATCTTAATTTTAACCAATAAGGGAGAGCACCTACGTTTAGGGGAGATATCCTATATTGAAGAACGACCAATTGCTGGCTCGATTGATCGGGAAAACCAAAAATTTCAGCAGATAGTGATGTGGGAGTTCCGGGGACCGTATAAAGCCGCTGAAAATTATAAAAAAGCCGTATTTGCCAACCTTCAGCTTCCACCGGGCTTTTCAGCTTCCTTGGAGGATACTCGCTGGATGACCACTGAGGAAAAATCCCAGATTCGCTTTGCCATAATTTTTTCTTTGGTCATCATTTTTATGATCTTGGCTTCTCTCTATGAGTCGCTTGTTCAGCCCTTCTTTATTTTGTTAGCCGTGCCCTTGGCTTTAATTGGGGTCTTTGTGGCCTTTGTTCTGGCCGATTTTCCCTTCGATTCTTCGGCTTATGTGGGCGTTATCTTGCTGGGAGGAATTGTGGTCAACAACTCGATTCTCCTTGTTGATCATATCAATCAAAAAAGGAGGCAAGGCCTGGAGTTGCGAGAGGCAATTCTTGAGGGGGCCCGCGAGAGAATCAGGCCAATTTTTATGACCACAAGTACCACTGTCTTGGGTATGCTACCCTTGGTTTTGATTCGCTTGGAGGCCGGTCAGCGTCAAATCTGGTCCTCGCTGGCCCTGTCCACTGTCGGTGGATTGATCAGTTCCACCCTGTTTATCCTCCTGGTTATCCCTGTTTTTTATTCGTACGGGGAAAAAGCAAGTCAATTTTTTAAGCAAAAAGCAGCTGAATTAATTGTTTTTAGCCGAAGTTTAAGAAAGTAATTTAAAAGGCAAAAAATCGTCAATAGGAAAAAATAGGGGAGATAAAAAAATGATTAACAAAGAAGAATTAATTAACAAGCTAAACCAATATCCCAGAATAAGCCTTATTTCTTTGCCCAGCCCCTTGACTGAGATGAGTAACCTTGGGTTGGAGAGCCAGAATCTTCGTCTTTTTATCAAGCGAGACGATTTGACTGGATTGGCCTTCGGCGGCAATAAATCCCGTAAATTAGAATTTATCATGGCTGATGTTCTTGCTAAAAAAGCTGATGTCGCCATTACTTGGGCGAGTTTGCAGTCAAATTGGTGTCTTCAGACAGCGGCAGCTGCTCGGAAATTAGGTTTAAAGCCTATTCTTGTCCTCTTTAAAACTTATGAGTTAGGCGAGCAAGTAGATGGGAATATTCTTTTAGATTTCATTCTTGGGGCCGAGATTCATATTAAAGAGGCGGCCAAAGGTAAGATTGTTTCCTTGGATGAAGTGGCTGAAGTTATCGAAGAAGTTAGACTTAAGACTTTAAAGGAGGGATATAATCCCTACGTTGTTCCGATCGGGGGGTCGACGCCTGGTTTTTCCATGGATCTTCCTCTCGGGGCCATGGCTTACGTCCAGGCTGGATTGGAGATTTTCGATCAACTTAAGGAACAGCAAGTCATCCCCACGTGGATTGTTCATGCTTCTGGTTCTGGCGCAACCCAAGCTGGCTTGGTGGTGGCCGCCAAAGCCGTATCACCCCAGACAAAAGTTATGGGTATTTGTGTTTCTGACCCGAAAAAAGATTTTTTCCCCGAAGTTTACCAAATTGCCCAAGAAACTGTGGCGGCTCTTGATCTAAAAATTTCCATTGCGCCCGAGGACATTATTTTAGTTGATAATTATTTAGGCGAGGGTTACGGAATTCTAACGGCCAATATTGCCCAGGTCATTCGCTTAGTTGCCCAGCAAGAAGGAATTTTTCTTGACCCTGTTTACACCGGGAAGGCTATGTGGGCTCTTTTAGATTTAATCAAGCAGGGATATTTTCACTCAGGTGACCGTATCGTTTTTATCCATACCGGGGGAACTGCCGCCCTTTTTCCCCACCGCCAAGGATTTCTCTCTTTTCTTACCTCTTAATGGTGCTCCTTTTTATGTATTTGTAGAATTCGGTATCAGTAGAGAGAATTAACCAGGTTTCCGCATCAAAGGTTTGGCGATATGATTCCAGAGTCTTCATGAACTGGTAGAATTCGGGGTCGAGGTTATAGGCTTGAGCATAGATGTGGATTGCTTCAGCATCGGCTTTACCCATTATTCCTTGGGCAGTTCGATAAGCTTCCGAGGTAATTTTTTTAAGTTCTCTTTCTTTTTGCCCTCTAATTTCGGCACTTTTACCATCTCCTTCGGAGCGATAAAGGGAGGCGATTCTTTTCCTTTCTGCAATCATCCGGTCGAAAACTTTCTTTTGGACTTCCTCGACGTAATTTATTCGTTTTATCCGCACATCTTTTAATTCAACCCCAAACTCGGGGGTAATTTTAGAGGCGTTCTCAAGAATTAGTTGGGCAATCTTTTCTCGACCGACCTTAATTTCAGGAATAGCACTGGCAATATCTAGCTTGACTAAGTCTTCGGTTAATTCAAAAGTTCGGTTAGTAGAGCGAACAATTTCAATAAGATCAAAGTTGGCAATGGCATTTCGAGTTTCACCATCAACAATATCATCCAAGCGAGATTGGGCTCCCCGTTCGTCCCGAACGCGTTGAAAGAAAACCAAAGGATCTTTGATTCGCCAGCGGGCATAGGTGTCAACCCAGATGTACTTTTTATCTTTGGTTGGGATTTGATTGGCGTCGCCATCCCATTCGAGCCAACGCTTTTCAAAATAATTTGCTTTCTGGATAAAGGGAACTTTGATGTGGAGACCGGGGTTGGTTATGGCTTCGCCTTTTGGATCGCCAAATTGAGTGATGATCACTTGGTTAGTTTCGGAAACAACATAGAGGGCGTCAACTAAGGTGATTAAAACAATTACCAACCCAATAGCTATAATAATGTTGCGAGTGGAGGACTTCATTTTTTCACCTCCTGAGAGAAGTTGAAGAGGGGCATCATGTTTTTCTGAAGTTCATCGATGATAATTTTTCTTTTTATCTTAGGTAGAATTTCTTCAATGGCTTCAAGATATAGTCTTTTGCGAGTAACTAGAGGTGCTCGAGCATATTCTCGATAAATAGCCTTAAATCTTTGCGCTTCTCCTTGAGCCCGGTTGACTCTTTCCATGGCGTAACCTTCTGCCTTACGAATGGTTTGTTCGGCTTCGCCTTTCGCTTTAGGAATTTCTTGGTTGTATTCGGCCCAGGCTTCGTTAATTTTCCGTTCTTTTTCCTGGAGAGCTTCATTTACTTCGTTAAAGGAAGGTTTGACTTGATCAGGAGGATTAACATCTTGAAAAATTAACTGGCTAATTTCTAGGCCAATTTCATAGTCGTCACATAGCTTTTGTAATTCTTCTTTAGCCTGGAGGGCGATTTTGGCCCGGCCAATGGTGATGACTTCATCTACCGAGTGATTGCCAACTACTTTACGAACTACAGCTTCATTCATATAGCGAAAAGTTGAGTCAACGTCACGAATCTTGAATAAGTAATTGTAGGGATTCTTAATTTTGTACTGCACAATCCAATCAACCACAGCCACATTAAGATCACCAGTCAGCATTACGGCTTCCTTTAAAGCATCAGGGGTAACAGCATACTCAGAGCGAATTCCTGCCTTGCGGGTTCGAAAGCCAAATTCCATCTTGAGTTGCCTTTGGACCGGAACTTTGATTAGCTTTTCAATCCCGAGGGGAAGTTTAAAATGAAGACCAGGGTCTGTAGTTCGAATGAACTTGCCGAAGCGGAGAATAATTCCCACTTCTTCGGGTCTGATCTGGTAAATTGAGCCAATGAGAAGGATTAAAATAACCACACCGAGTAGAACATACTTGATAATTCGAGGATTGAGACGCGGTAGTTTTAGCTCAATTTGGGGCATTTCATTAGCCATCTGAGCCTCCTTTAGATTTAATTTTTTATATTTCTATTGTTTTTTTGAATGCATTGTCTTTGGTTCCCCTGCTCTTTACTTCTTAATTTTAGATTTAACAAGGCGTCAGAAAAACATTCTATTTTTTGGCTTGTTTTTATCATACATTAATCTTGGTAATGAATCAAACAAGAACTTTAGTTCGAATTTTTATCTATATTACAAATTATCTTGGGCCAAGCAATTAGGGAAAAGATATTTAGCCAACTCGATATTTGCCCAATGATCTTGATTATCCTTCAAAGTGGTTAAGAAGGATAGGCTTAATTTCTGTTTTTGAGGACTATCTTTCATGCTTAAATCTGTTTGTTGTGAATTGAAAGTTGAGTTTTATTCTCTCAGTGCTTGAGTTTCTTTCTCCTTGCTTAGCTCTAAATTCTACGAGTTAAAGAGCAAGAGTATTCAACACAAATCAATTTTCAGGTTTTTTCTTATCAATCATTTTAGCTAGTAAGCCGTCTAGATGGTCTAAACTGGTGTGGTGGAGTTTATTTTTTTCCGCCGGAAATAGTCTTTGACCTCGGAAACCAGTGCCAGTGAAGATAAGGCAAGTAGTTTTTTGAGCCAAAGAGGGATCTTGTTGTTGACAGCGGATAAAACCGGCCAAAGTAGCGGCGGCCGAAGGTAAAACATAAATCCCTTCTTTTTGAGCTAATAATTTTTGCCCTTCTTGAATTTCTTGGTCATTAACGGCGATTAAATATCCGTTGTATTGATAAATCAATTTGAGCAAGAGGTTGCCAGCCGGGGGATTGGGATTGGAAATAGCATAGGGAACAGGGGGAAGATTATACATTCGCTGAAAATTTTCTTCTCCCCGGGAATAGGCCTCAGCCAAAGGGGCACAGCGATCCGATTGGACGCCAATAAAAACAGGGAAACAGGCTAAAGTATTCAAGGTGTTTAAATCCAGGAAGGCCTTTATTATTCCTAAGAGGTGACCGCCAGAGCTTACTGGAGCAACAATGACTTCAGGAAAATTAGGTGCCAGTTGGTTAAGAATTTCTTTGGCGATTGTTTGATAGCCTTGCAAACGAAAAGGATCTACGGAATTGGCAAAATAGATATTGTGGCGGCGGCCGAGCTCGTAGCTTTGCTCGAAAAGCTCGCCATAGTCTCCCTCGACCTGAATCAGATGAGGATTATAAGTTTGGATAAAATCTAGTTTTTTCTCTTGGACGTCGCCTCGAACTAAGATATAAGTTTCGAGGCCAGCTCGCTGGCCATAAGCCGCCGTTGAGGCGGCCATATTACCCACGGATACTGTCCCAATTCTTTGGAACCCAAGCTTTAGGGCAAAGCGGACGACAAAAATCGACCCTCGATCTTTAAAAGTTCCGGTAGGGCTTTGTCCTTCATTCTTGGCCCAGAGAGAGCTCAATCCCAAAAGTTTTTCCAATTGGGAGAGCCGGAGGAGGGGAGTATTGCCTTCTCCAAGAGAAAGATTGTCAATTGAAGAGGATTGACTCTGGTTGAGCAAGGAATCGTCCTGGGAGTTAGAAGAAGAGGTTTTTGTGGATAAAGTTGACGGAAGCAAAAATACTGGATTTTGGCAGCGGGGGCAAAAAGGAAAAAAGGGATCTAGGGGAAATTTTTGGTGACACGAAAGGCATTCTACTTTGGTCATATTTTTTTCCTTTAAGTGAATGAATATTATAATTAATAACAATCGTGGAATAAATAGATTTAATCTAGAAAAAAATAATCATGGTTAAAATTAAATTTGCTAACTCCAAGATAATATTGGAGAAACTTCTTCATTAAAATTAGCCAGTTTTGTAACCATTTCTATTTTTTCTAAATTGAAATTAAAAAAGATATAGGCAGAAAATAATAAGCTTAAATTGTCTTAATTGTGCGCAAAAAAAGTGGCAAAGGTGGAGATCTAATTCCGCTTTAACAATGACAGTACAGAGTTGAAGGTGAATGCCGGGCAATATTGCGAATACTTCACCGTCATTCTATCTCAACTCTATTTCCTCTTTCTCATCATTGGGTGATTGGGGAACTTGTCAAGCTATTCAGGAAAAGCTAAAATCCAAAAGATAAATTATTAGCCATGAGTGATGAAGGTGATGACCTGACCACCGTTTGATTAAGGAGATGATTATTACGGTGAGGGAAGAGAAAAACCTTATCTTTATGAAGAAAGCTTTACACCTGGCAGAAGAAGCTTGGCGCCAAGGAGAAGTGCCTGTGGGAGCTGTCGTAGTCGATGGTGAAGGCCAAATTATTGGCCAGGGTTATAATCAATCCATAGCCTTGCTTGACCCGACTGCCCACGCTGAAATAGTCGCTTTACGTCAGGCCGCTAAGAAAAAGAAAAATTACCGTCTTTCCGGGAGTACCCTCTATGTTACCCTGGAACCATGTCCGATGTGCCTCGGGGCAATGGTTCAAGCCCGGATAGATCGCTTGGTTTTTGGAGCCTATGACCCTAAGAATGGGGCCGTAAGTTCAATTATGAATTTCCCTCTGGATAAGATGAATCATCGTTTTGAAATCGAGGGCGGTCTTTTGAGCCAGGAATGTGCTACAATTTTAAAAGAATTCTTCCAAAGCCGGCGAGGTGAAACTAACAATAAAAAAGAGACTGTTAAGGAAGAATAAAGGAGAGGTGGCCGAGTGGTTTAAGGCGGCGGTCTCGAAAACCGCTATCCTGCTAAAGCGGGATCGTGGGTTCGAATCCCACCCTCTCCGCCATTTAATTTCCAAGCGAAAGATTTCCCCGGGATAAGGAGATGATTTAGATGAAACAAATTCCAATCATCCTCATCGGAAAAGGCAATGTCGGGAAAGCTTTTATTGAGTTGTTAGTCGAAAAGAGGGAAGTAATCAAAGAGCGTTATAGCCTGGATTTTTTTCTCCAGGGTATTTTCCGTTCCACCGGGGGAGCCATGTTGCCGAAGGAAGAAGCCTCTCATCTTTTCTTTTTTCCCGATAATTGCCTTGAGTCTTCCCCTTGGTGGCAGAATGGCTATAGTTTTCTTGATGCCCCCGTGAATAAACTCTCTCCCGGAGTAGTAGTCTTAACTACGGTTTCTTCTTTGGAGACTGGAGAACCGGGTTTTGCTTATCTACAACAAGCGCTGAGCTCGGGGTGGCATGTTGTTACGGCGGATAAAGGCCCTTTAATCAATAATTTCCGCTGCTTAAGAAGAGAAGCGGAAAGGCAAGGGTTATCCCTTAAATATAGCACTTGCACAGCAGCGGCCTTACCCACTGTGGATGTAGCGTTAACTTCTTTAGCTGGGGCTGAAATAATTCGAGTTGAAGGTATTTTAAATGGTACCACGAACTTTATTTTGTCTCGAATGGAAGAAGGAGTGTCCTTCGAGGAGGCCTTGGTCGAAGCCCAATCTAAAGGGATTGCCGAGCCCGATCCCACCAGAGATCTAGAGGGATGGGATACAGCGATTAAAATTTTATTGCTGGCCCAAACAATTTATGACCGCGATTTTCAACTAGCTGAGGTAACCCGCGAAGGCATAATTAATCTTCCCTTAAAAGAAGTTCAGGTGATTAAACGGCAAGGTTTGGCTTTAAAATTATTAGGGATAATTAAACGGCACCAAAAAGATATCAGCCTTGAGGTTAAACTGGTTCCGTTAGAAAAAGAACATCCTCTTTATTTTGTTCGCGGTCCAGAAAAAGGGATAAGTTTTACCACTGATTCCATGTCTCAAGTAACTGTAGTGGGTGGAAAATCTGATCCACGGGGAGCAGCTGCCGCTTTACTTAAAGATATGATTAATATCTTTTCTCCAATGTAAGTTGATAAGCCTTCAAGACGAGATTAATTGACCTCCGGAAGTAATTTTGGTAATTTAAACTCTTCTTTTTTTTTATCGAACCGGAGAGGTGTCCGAGTGGCTTAAGGAGCACGCTTGGAAAGCGTGTGTACGGCTAGAAGCTGTACCGTGGGTTCGAATCCCACCCTCTCCGCCACCTAAAAATTAAGTTTTCTGGATAGAGGAGTGAAAGGAGTAAAAAAATGAAAGATTCGATGAATACAAAATTTTTTGTGGATATGGAAGATATTTATGGGGCTCACAATTATCATCCTCTTGATGTGGTGATAACTAAAGCCAAAGGGATTTGGGTTTGGGATGTGGAGGGCAATAAATATCTTGATTTTTTAAGTGCTTATTCGGCTGTGAATCAAGGACATTGCCATCCCCGCATTGTTAAGGCTTTAGTTGAACAGGCCAAAAAAGTAACTCTTACTTCCCGTGCCTTTCGGAATGATCAATGGCCTCTTTTAGCCAAAGAATTATGCGATTTGACTGGCTATCAGATGGTTTTACCGATGAATTCAGGAGCAGAAGCAGTCGAAACAGCTTTAAAAGCAGCTCGGATGTGGGCTTATCAGAAAAAAGGAGTCCCGGAAAATCAAGCCGAGATAATCACTTGTGCTAATAATTTTCATGGTCGAACGATTACCATCATTGGTTTTTCCACCGAGCCTCTATATCGCCAAGATTTTGGCCCCTTTACTCCCGGATTTATAACTGTTCCTTACGGGGATTTGAAGGCGCTGGAACAAGCGATAACTCCTAATACGGCTGCCTTCTTGGTAGAACCTATTCAAGCTGAAGCGGGGATTATTATTCCTCCGCCAGGCTATCTTCGCCAAGCCAAGGAAATCTGTGAAAAGAATAATGTTCTTTTTATTGCCGATGAAATTCAAACTGGTTTAGGACGGGTGGGCCACTTGTTTGCTTGTCAAGAAGAGGATGTCCGCCCTGATGTGGTGGTCGTAGGAAAATCTTTGGGTGGTGGTTACTACGCCATTTCAGCCGTATTATCGGACCGGGAAGTTTTAGGCTTATTTACTCCCGGGTCCCACGGTTCGACATTTGGCGGTAACCCCCTAGCTTGTGCAATTGCCCGCGAGTCTTTAAGAGTTATCCAGGAAGAAGAGCTAATCGAGAATGCTGCTCACCTGGGTGATTATTTTCTGGAAAAACTGCGCACCATTAGAAGTCGTCATATCAAAGAAGTTCGAGGAAAAGGCTTGCTGATTGGGATCGAACTCTACCCGGAAGCTGGGGGTGCTCGCCGTTTTTGCGAGGCCCTCAAGGAAGAAGGGTTACTTTGTAAAGAAACTCATGAGCATGTCATCCGTTTCGCTCCACCGCTGGTGATTAAGGAAAAAGATTTAAACTGGGCCTTCAAGAAGATTAAGAAGGTATTTAAAGCATTAGATTAAAGCGGATCTGATCATTAATGATGCCATTAATCATTTTTTTTTAATGAGAGTCCACACCAGCATAGAAACCCGTTCCCCAATCAATTCTTAAAGCCTCTCCCGGCTTTTAGCGACTTTATCTTTAGTGAAGTTTTTCTTTCAAGATGATTTAATTTAAGGCCTTGTCCCCAAGATACGGGAAACAAAATCGAGCAAAAGGCCAAGGAGAATGTCGGAGCCACATTGAAGATTTAACCTTCCGGAACCGTCCCTCAAAGGAACCCGGCCGCCTCGGGCGCGGGCGCCGAGCGCCTATTGAGCACGGCTCGGTTAGAGTTTTGAAACTCATATTAACAGAGAATAAAATCCAAGGGTTCGAATTTATCGGGCGCAGTTTCGCCGGCGCCGAGAAAGGCGGTGAAGGAATGGCCTTAAAAATCTCGACCGAAGCAGAGACATTTTCCTTCGCCTTAACATAGTAACTCATTCCCGTCACTTGGGGACAAAAGCAATTATTTATTGTATTGCCCATTTAGTTAGTTTGAAAAAATAGGATAAAAGAGTAAGCTGTCACCAGTTTTTTTCAATAGGTAAGTTTTCACTCGTGTCACCGGTTTTCCGGGAAAATAAAGCAAAAAAATAGGGTAAATATGTATTGTGTCACCAGTTTTCGGCCCAGTTTTCGCCCAGTTTTCGCAAAGCCTAGGTAATAGCCTTTAGCTTGAATTATAAATATTGGCTGAGCAGAAATAAATAAAGACCGGCAACTTATTTTCATTTTCT
>Ga0190349_1000004_pt1 | contig 125387 bp, 104 predicted proteins | sample 48721378_MG_FD_179798 | JGI IMG/M metagenome (GOLD analysis project Ga0190349, IMG submission 179798) | Hydrothermal vent microbial mat bacterial communities from Southern Trench, Guaymas Basin, Mexico - 4872-13-7-8_MG | ecosystem: Environmental > Aquatic > Marine > Hydrothermal vents >...
AAGTAATTGCGTCTGTGCCGGCGTCGATAATTTGGCCGCCGGAATAAGAAAGAGTTAAAGCACCGGCAGAAGTGATGATCAAATCTCCGGAGGCTGTAGTTGAAATTGTTAAATCTTGTCCAGTGGTATTGATTGCCAATGCCCCATCTGATTTTTGGATTGTATCTGAAGAACCAACCAGAGTAATATCTCCAGTATTTGAAACGGAAAGATAATTAGCCGCGCCGCCGTCGCCTAAAGTAGTTGCGCCAGCAACATCAAGACCGGATGTGGCGTCAAGGTTGCCAGCGAGAGTTGCTTGTCCTCCATCAGCAATAGTAAAAATATCTGTACCGTCATCTTGGAATTGAACAATGTTTCCGGTCCCTTGCTGGTTGATCAAAAGCGCGGCTGCCGGAGAATTAGCCGTAAAAGAAGCTGCCCCGGAATAAGTTTGAGCGCCAGCAACTGTAAAATCTCCACCGATTGTAACATCGCCAGCAGTGGTCACGCCGCCAAGAGTAGTAATGTTTCCAGTCGCAAAATCCACCACAAAATTAGCGCCGCCAACTGTTAAATCAGCACCGGTCACACCCAAACCAGAAGTTGCATCAACATTACCGCCAAAAGTCACCTGTCCGGTACCTGTGGTAAGAGTTGCCAAATTACCTAAAGTAATCGGAGAATTAAAAGTTGAATCAGCGTAAACAGTCAAAGTATCAGTACTGGTTGAATCACTGCCTAAAACTGTTGAACCGCCTACTCCGAAATTGCGGCCTACTGAAGCATCATAACCTACTCCTAAAGATTCAAAGATGCCGTGGCTTTCAAAAACATTTGCTCCCGGCCAAGTATAAGTATTGGACGGGCTGCTTTGGACAATAGTCACATTGCCCGTTCCAGCCGGCCCTGGGGGACCCTGAGGGCCGGTAAGTCCAATCGGGCCTTGTTCTCCAGCCGGACCTTGAGGGCCGGGCGGACCTTGAGGGCCGGGCGGACCTTGAGGACCGGGCGGACCTTGAGGACCGGGCGGACCTTGAGGGCCGGGCGGACCTTGAGGGCCGGGCGGACCTTGAGGGCCGGGCGGACCTTGAGGGCCGGGCGGACCAACACTCCCTTTTTCTACTTGTCTGCCGTATTCTATGGACGGCACAATACCACTTTTAGATTCCGAATCTTTCAAAGACTCGTAATCTTCTTGAAAATTTTTTTTAGCTGGTACTTCAACTCTCTGGACAATCACTTTTTCTCTCGGCATAAAAATATTCGCCAAATAATTTGTCAGGCCCTCCCAAATAGTTCTGAATGAATTTCTGAAGGCAAGGATACTTTTAGATTCCGAATCTTTTTCATTTCCTTGTTGGCTTAGGTCTTCTGACCTAAACTTTCCTATTGAAACACCAGCCACCCGGCCTTGTTTTTCTCTACCAAAAATTGATGTCAAGATAATATTTTTTGATTGGGAAAGTTTACTTATTTTCTGACCAATAAACTTATCCGCTCTTACGATTCTATTAGAGATGTATTGCGATACGCCCCTGCCTGCCGTTTCGCCAATCACATCCAAAGAATCGCTCAAAGAAATTATTCCTTGAACAATTTTATTTTTTACCTTGCTGGTTTTCTGATAAGGTTCTTTTCTTGCCAACTCTAAAAGTTCGCTTCTGGCAATTCTGTCCTCTGCTGTGTTGTTAATTGTATTTAAAGACCCATCCAATAAAACAATTGAATGGGCAAATTTAGTAATTTTTCGGTTGGTAAATCCATCAACTGCTTTTTCCAGATTGTAGGCGGCATTGGCAAATGTCGCCTTCTCAGACTCAGATGAAAAGTTTCCTGAAATCAAAAACAATGATGAAGCCGCTATTAAAATAATAGTCGCGATTATAAAAATGCCGGGAATTGCAGGAGATATTTGCCAAGGACGCCTCTGGAAAAATGCCCCAAGATGTTCACAACAATATTCAGACCAAGATTTTTTCACCTCAACATTTATTTTAACCGGCTTATCTTCTTTACCGTCTTGAGCAACGGCTTGATAATCCTCTATCCATTTTCTCTTTGTTGCCCAATTGCGGCCGATTTTTATTCCTTTGAGTTTGCCTTTGCGACAAAGCAAACTTAAATAATCCTGGCTGTAGTCAGTAAATTCTGCCGCTTCGGCCAAGGAAATATATTTTTCCTGCGCCTTCTGAGAAGCGCTGGATTTATTCTTGGATTCCATCTCCGACGAGATTGATTTTCTCTGCATTATTTTTTATATCGGATAGCCGATAATACAAAATTAAAAGTGAAAAGCTAATTAAATATTAGTTTAATCGTCCACGATTGAACTAAATGTTTTGATTGTAAACTAAACTCATGGTTCAATAAAGGCGACATTGGCCAATGTCGCCTACTTGAAGAGCTAAAAAAATCAAAGGATGGACGACTAAACCAATAAAGATTAAACTTACTATTATTTACCATTATTATAAACCACTTTGTCAAGTAAAACAACAAATAAAAAAGAAGGCGGTTTCTCAAGGGATTGCCTTCTAAATATAATGTTATTTTTTGCCTTATTTAAGCCAAAATATGATATTGGATAGCCGATATTGTTTTTTTTAAAAATTCAATAAAGGCGACATTGGCCAATGTCGCCTACTTGAAGAGCTAAAAAAATCAAAAGTTATCCACAGGATGCGGAAGGGGTGGGATTTGAACCCACGTGCCGCTTTTTAGACGGCCACGGTTTAGCAAACCGTTGCTTTTAACCACTCAGCCACCCTTCCAAGAAAAATTAAAAAATCAAATATCAAAATGACAAAACGAAATGCAAAATTAACTAAACATAAAACTTTTTTGCATTAAATCATTTTTAATTTTACATTGTCATTTTACATTCTAATTTTTAAATTTTCAATTTGTTTTATCCTCTTGCTAAGACCAACCCCCAAATTTCTTTAGCTCCGGACTTTGAAAGCGCTTTAGCGCATTCATTAAGAGTTGAAGCAGTTGTGCAAACATCATCAACCAAAATTATTCTTTTGGTTTTTACTCTTTCCGGGCGAATGCATTTAAACGCTCCCTTAATATTTTCCTTCCTTCTTTCTTTATTTTTAATTTCAGTTTGAGGCACAGTATAACGTCGACGAATTAAAACATTCCCCCCGAAAGGCAACTTAAAAAAATTACTTACTCTTTTTCCTAAAAGTTCAGCTTGATTAAAACCGCGCCAGCGAAAGCGTTTTTGATGAAGCGGAACTGGGATTACTAAAAATTCCGAAGAATAAACTTCATCCTTCCAAAATGCCGGGAAGAATTCAGAGCTGAAAACAGTCTCAAGACGCTGAATTAAAAAAACAGCCAAAGGTTTTGAAAGATCTTGAACAAATTTATATTTAAAGGTATGGATTGCTTTTTTTAAAAGTTCATTTTTATAAGAACAAGCGACTAAAAGACCGGACAGGGCAGTTTTATCTTGACAAAGCCAGCAAACTTTTCCAGAGACGGAATTTTTTTTACAGACCGGGCAAACAGAATAATCTGTAAGCTTAATCGTCTCCAAACACTCATCACAGATCCATTGTCCCTCTTTACCACAGCCCAAACATTGAACGGGAAAAAGAATATCCAAGAGAAAAATTCTAATTCTTTCAAAAAGTTTTAACACAAAATTTCCTATGCTGTCTTAATGGCTAGATTCCTTCCGGATTCTAGATCTCAGATTCCAGATTCTGAATCCTCAAAGAATTCGGAATCTTTAAATCAGGAATCTTTGAATTATAGATTAACACACGAAGCGAAGTGAAAAGGAGTGTGTCATTCGTTTGCTGTAATAATAAACTCCGTCCCGCAAGAGATTCCATTTGTTAGTCCAAAATTCTATCTCAAACTTAAAATTATCTTTTTATTCTCAACATCCACCCTAATTAAATTTTCTTTTTTAAATTCTCCGGAGATTATCTTTTCAGCCAATGGATTTTCAATTAGATTTTCAATATTCCGACGAATGAGTCTTGCTCCTTGATTTGGGTCAAAACTTCTTTGGGCAATAAAGCGAACAAGCCGGGGAGTTGGATTTATCTTAATTTTTTGGTCGGCTAATCTTTCTCTGAGAAAATTAAGCTGAAGCCGAGTGATTTTTCTTATATCCGTCAGATCCAAAGGATTAAAAACAACCACCTTGTCAATTCTGTTAAGAAGCTCCGGGCGAAATATCTCCTTAAGTTTTTCAATGGTCTTGGATTTTATCTTTTGATACCTTTCTTTTATTTTCTTGCTGTCTGTTCTCTGCTTTTTTTCTAGATTAAATCCTATCAGCGCTTCCTGGGTAAAATCATCGGTGCCGATATTAGAAGTCATAATAATAATGGTATTTTTGAAATTAATTTTGCGCCCGGTGGCATCAGTTAGTTCGCCGTCTTCTAAAATTTGGAGAAGAATATTGAAAATATCAGGATGCGCCTTTTCAATCTCGTCAAAAAGAACAACTGAGTAAGGATGAAGGCGAATTTTTTCCGTCAATTTTCCTCCTTCTTCATAACCGACGTATCCGGGCGACGCTCCGATTAAACGAGAAACGCTGTTAGGCTCCATAAATTCGGACATATCTATCTTTATAAAAGCTTCTTTATCGCTGTAGACTTTTTTAGCCAAAACCCGGGCTAACTCGGTCTTGCCAACGCCGGTCGGACCTAAAAATATAAAAGAGCCCTGCGGCCGCTGGGGGCTGGCAATGTTTGCCCGCGCCCGGCGAATCGTTGAAGCCAGAGCAAAGATCGCTTCATCCTGCCCAATAATTTCGGAAGCCAAAATATTCTCAAGATTATTTAATCTTTTTGCTTCGGAAGTAATTAATTGAGCTATTGGAATGCCGGTGAGATTAGCAACAACTTGTCCGATATCTTCTTCTTTGACAATTCTCTTCGGACCCTTATTAAATTGAGCCTCTTGTCTCTTTTTCAACGATTCGATCTCGCGCCCTAAAGTTTCTTCTTTTTCTTTTAAATCCATTGCTTCCTCATAAGCTTCTCGGCTGACTGCTTTTTCTTTTTCAAAAGCAATTTCTTGTTTTTCTTTAGACCTTCGGCGAATTTCTTTAAAATAATTTATTCGCTTCTCGCGGTTTTTTACCAGAGAAGCCGCTTCATCAAGAAGATCAATTGCTTTATCCGGCTGAAATCTATCAGTGATAAATCGCTCACTTAGCCTAACCGCTGAAGCAATTGCCTGATCAGTTATTTTAAGATTATGATATTTTTCATAAATCTGACGGAGACCTGAAAGAATTTTGAAAGTTTCTTGCTGATTCGGTTCTTTGATTAAAATTGGCTGGAATCGCCGCTTAAGAGCCGGATCTTTTCTAAAATACCGGTGGTATTCGTCAGAAGTCGTCGCTCCAATACATTGAATTTCTCCCCGGGAAAGAGCCGGTTTCAAAATATTTGCCGCGTCCAGAGAACCACTGGCACTGCCGGCTCCAATAATTGTATGAATCTCGTCAATAAATAAAATTGCCTCAGGCATTTCTTGGACTTCAAATAAAATATCTTTAAGGCGCCCCTCAAATTCCCCTCGAAAAACGGTTCCGGCGACAAGAAGACCCAAATCTAAACTATATATCTTTTTAGCCGCTAAGGTTTCTGGAACATAGCCAGTGGCGATTCTTTGAGCCAATCCTTGGACAACGGCGGTCTTCCCGACCCCGGCATCCCCGATAAGTATTGGATTATTTTTAACTTTTCTGCCTAAAATATTGGTTAAGTTTCTAATCTCTTCATCCCGACCAATAACCGCGTCAAGCAACCCCTCTTCAGCTTGGCGGACGAGATCAATACAAAAGTAATCCAAAGCTGAAGTTTTACTTTCTTTCGGCAAATTATTTTCCTGCTGTTCCTTTAAAAAATCCTTTTGAGGCTTAACGATAAAATCAAGCATCCGCTCCAAGTCGGGAAAATGAGAATTACTTTCAAAAAGAGCTTCAAGGTGTTTTTTTGTTTCAGAAATATCCACTCCCAACTCTTTAAAAATCTTCTCTGATTTAGAATCGGGAAGGTTTAAAATTACATAAAGGATGTGTTCGGTGCCAATATATTTATAATGATAACGGCTGGCAAGTCCAATCGCTTTTTTAAAAATAATTTTAAGTTTTGGAGAGGAAGCTTCTCGCCAATGTTCCCGAATTGGCAACTTTCCAAAAATCTTTTTGAAAATCTCCGGAGTAATCTTTTTTCCTCTTAAAATATTAGAGGCGGCGCTTCCTTTTTGCAGTAAAATTCCATAAAGAATATGTTCAATATCAACGCAATCATGCTTGTAACGGCGAGAAACATTTTCCGCCGCGATTAAAGCTTGTTTCAGGTGAGTGGTAAATTTGGTAAAAATTTCAGGTAAAGATTTGTTCATAAAAGTTATTGTTATATTGCCCTTCTTCATTTATAATGATAGATGAAAGGAAATTAATAGTCAAGGCATTAAATTTCTTATTTCTCAATTTCTAATTCTTATTTATTTCTTATTTTCTAATTTTTATTGAAATTAAATCGGCGTTAGCGATCCCTTACGGGATAAGAATTAAGAAATAAAAATTAAGAATTAAGAAATATGTCCAACGAAGAAAAAATTAAAGCATTAAGATACGCTTACAGAATTCTGGATATCCGCCCAAGAACTTTTTTTGAAATGGAACAAAAATTGAAGAAAAGAGGGCTTAATGAAGAAACAATCGAAGATATTATTAAAGAATTAAAAGAGCAAAATTTGCTTAACGATAAGAAATTCGCCGACCTTTGGATAAAAGAAAAAATCCAACGACACCCATCTGGCCGCCTGCTTATTTTTAAACAATTAACGGAAAGAGGCGTGCGGCGGGAAATTATTGAAGAAACTTTAGAAAAACTTTTACCTCTTTCTAAAGAAATAAAATTAGCCAAAGAAGTTCTAATGAAAAAGAAAAAAACGCTTAAAAGAGAAAATTTGTCACCAAACAAACTTTATCAGAAGCTGGCGATATTTTTAAAAGGAAAAGGATTTACCGGCGAGGCAGTTGGCGAAGTGTTAGAAAGAGAATAAGAAAATCCGGCCGTTGGCCCCATTCTCCAGAATAGAGCCGCCATGTAAATTTTAACAAACAGACTCCAGTCAGAAGGTTGGAGCCAACAGAAAGATTAAGTATGAATTTCAAAACAACCGCCCTAACTATTACATTAATACCCATTATCGCTTTTCTAAGTTTTTTTGTAACTTTGAATCTTGTATACGCCCAGAAAATTTATCCGTCGGTAAAAATAGCCGGCATAGAATTAGGAGGACTTACTGTTACGGAAGCTGAAAAATTACTTGAGCACGAAATAAATTGGTGGAATGAAAAAGGAGTTATTTTAAAATATAAAGACAAACAATGGAAAATCAATCCTCAAGATTTAGGAATAACCATTTGTCCAAACGAAAATGCGGTTCTTGCTTACAGGTTGGGCCGCGGTAAAAATCCCTGGTTAAACCTTAAAGAACAATTAGAAATTTTATTTAAAAAAGGAGAGATAGAGATCGCTTATCAATTACAAGAAGACAAATTTAACAGATGTATCAACGATCAATTATGGTCCATAGAAACACCCTCGGTGGATGCCGGACTTATTTTTGAAAAAGACCATTTCAGTCTTATGCCAAGCAAAGAAGGCGTTAGAATTAAAAGAGAACTTTTAAAGAATAATCTCAAAAAAAGAGCGGGTTCTCTTTCAAATAAAACTATTCAAATTAAATTAAAAAAAATATCTCCGGAAATCAAAGACGAAGAAACAGAAAAAGCTAAGATAAAAGCCGAAAAAATAATAAATACAACCTTTAAATTAAAATATGAAGATAGAATTTGGCTTCTTGAAAAAGAAAAAATTGCCTCTTGGTTGAAATTTTTGCCGGTTGAAGAACGGGAAATTCCCAAATCTTTTCCTCGCCGTTCTTCCAATAAAATTCTCGGCGTTAGAACAAACAACGAAATTATTAAAGAATACCTAAACAGCGCCGCCCCGACCATCAATCAAGAACCGGTCAATGCCGAACTTACCATTAAAAACGGCAGAGTAACCGTTTTTACTTTAGGCCGAGAGGGAATAAAATTATCTATTGATGAAAATACCGATTTGATTTCCAAAGAAATTTTAAGCGCGGCCAGCGGAGGACTAAAAGAAAAAGAAATAACTCTAAAAGTTTTAAAAGAAAAACCGGAAATAACTACTGAAAGCATAGAAAATTTGGGCATCACTTCACTTATTGGACGCGGCACTTCTAATTTTTACGGCTCTCCCAAAAACAGACGCCATAATATTAGAATAGGAGCAGCTAAATTTCACGGCGTTTTAATCAAGCCTGGAGAAGAATTTTCTTTTAACAAAACCCTCGGTCCAATAGGTCCTTCTACTGGTTATAAACCAGAACTTGTTATTAAACGCAACAAAACTGTCCCGGAATACGGCGGAGGACTTTGCCAAGTTTCAACAACCTGTTTTAGGGCTGCTTTACATTCAGGGCTCCCTATTACCGAAAGAGTTCCTCATGCTTACCCGGTTAAGTACTACAATCCTCAAGGAATGGACGCGACTATTTACCCCCCTCATCCTGATCTTAGATTTATTAATGATACTCCGAACCATATTCTAATTCAAACAAAAATCAAAGGAAACGAACTTATTTTTGAATTTTACGGCACTGATGACGGACGAGAAATAAAAATCAATGGACCTTATATTTATGACAAAAAACGCAACGGGGCAATGAAAGCAACACTTGAACGGGAAATTTATCGGAATGGCGTCTTAATTAAAAAAGACACTTTTAGAAGCGTCTATAATTCCCCCTATAATTATCCCCGAAGAAGTCCATTGGAGTAAAATCACTTTTAATTTCCCATTGAGAAAAATGAAGACAAGAGTGCCTCCGACAGGACTTGAACCTGTAACCGTTTGCTTAAGAGGCAACTGCTCTGCCAATTGAGCTACGGAGGCTTGCAAGATAAAGAGCGGACAAGTCTATCAATTGAATCATGCATAACACACTCCGCTCCGCTTCGTGCGTCACTCCTTTTGTAAAGTATTAAAATTCCCTTTGTTGGTCCAATCGTCCTCGATTGAACCTTTTTGTTTTGATTGTAAACTAAATTTATGGTTCAGTCGCAGACGGTTGAACCAACAATAGACTGAACCAATGATAGAAATAGCGCGCCACCGAGAAAAAGTTAACGTGTAAAATTCTACAATTAATCTATATTAAGCGCCTGCGTTAAAAAACAAGGAAGCTAATTATTTTTTACATTTCGTTAATCCAATCATCAATTATCGCAACTAATTTCTTTTCTTTGTCTTTAAAACTATGATTTGCTTTTTTTACTATTTTAAAACTAAACTTTTTTGTATTTTTTGTTTTTTCTTCCAAAAGCTTTGCGATTGATTTTAGATTATAGTTATAAAGATAAGAATCTCTATCTCCCATAATGACTAAAATAGGCACTTTGATTTTAGACAAAGATTTAAACTTTGCTTTTTTATTATGAAAAGGGAAAACATTTTCATTGCTTTCCTCGTCATATAAACTAATAAATCTTTGGCAGGAAACGGGGAAGTTCATTTCTGGCTCTATTATTAGTTCATTTCTCTTATTCTCTTTAACTGCTCTAAACGCTTTTTTAAGTAGCAGTTTGAATTTATTTTTTAATTCTTTTTTTATAATCAAAATATTGGCTCCAGGTGAAAGAAAAATTCCTCCTGTTATCAGTTTATCGTGTTTTTTAGAAAGATAATAACCGACTTTATCCGCTCCACTACTGATTCCGATTAAAACAATCTGATTAAATCCTTGTTTATTTAAAAATTTAACTCCAGCATCAATATCCGAGATACAATTCTCAAATTTTTCAAAAGATGATCCTAACACCAAAGGTTTATTGTTTTTCTTGAAAGTGATATTCATAATGTCATGACCACGAGTATTCATAGAAAAAAAACCGACATTAGATTTATAAAATTTATCCGCCAGACCATTTATAATTTCGTGGTTTACATAAAAATTTCCCGGAAAGCCATGAATAAAAAGAACGGCCTTATTTTTTTGTTTTTCGGGCCTAAAAAACAAACCGTTTAAAGCTATTTTATCTTTAGTGAAAATTTTTTCTAGTTGTCCTTTCATAGTTTAATTTTAACATAAAAAAGTAGCTTAAATTTTGTTGGTCCAATCGTCCTCGATTGAACCTTTTTGTTTTGATTGTAAACTAAATTTATGGTTCAGTCGCAGACGGTTGAACCAACGATAGACTAAACCAATGATAGAAATTCATCTCTAAGCCGAGCTATCAGTTTACGCCAAGAAAACCGAAAGTTTCAGAAGTGCCCCTGGAGGGATTCGAACCCCCATTACTAGTTCCGAAGACTAGCACTTTATCCATTAAGCTACAGGGGCAAAATAAGTAATAAGTTATAAAAAAAAGACAAAAGAATACTAAATTTAGTATAGCAGAAATTTTATCAATTGACAATCCTTCTTAATAGAGCTATACTTCAGTTAATAGCCTTGACAAACTTTTCGCCGAAGTTTCTGAATTTCAAGCTTTAATTTCTTATTTCTTACTTTCTATTTTTTATTTATTTCTTATTGATTTATTTCTTATTAAAAACCCAATAAGAATTAAGAAATAAAAAAAAATAAGAATTTATATATATGGTGGCCTTGGTGTAATGGTAGTCACAAGGGTCTGTGGCACCCTTGGTAGGGGTTCAATTCCCCTAGGCCACCCTGAAATTTAATTGATATGAATGAATTATCTGAAATATATCCTGAACATAAATTTCCTGAATTTGAAATAGAAAGAAATATAGAAGAAGCGAAAAAAACAGTAGCCCAAGAATCTCTAGAAAACCCGGAGGGAAAAACAGAAAAAGAGGAATTCCTTAGCAGTATAAAAGATGTAGTTAAAAGAGCAGAAAAAAGGAAAAGAGAACTAATCAAAGATCGCAGTAAAGAAGCTAAAGAAAAATTGCGCGGAATTAATATAAAAGATACAGAATGGATAAATACTGGAAGAAAATTTATTTTAGAACACAAAGAAAATCCAGAAAAAATAAGACAATTTTGGGAAAATTATAAACTTGCTTTTGGTAAAGATACCGAAAGCTGGAGAACTTATAAAACCGGAATTTTGACAGGATTGGCTGTAAAAAAAATACTGGAGGAAGAATTAAATATGGATTTCAGTTTTTCTGATCCCGAGACAGACGTCGATTATAAGATTGACGGATGGGGTACTCCAAAAGAAGATAAAAATACCCTTTTTGCTGTTCAAATAAAAGGACGATCTTGGGCAAATTTAGAATGTGATCAGCAAAAAAGACTGATTTCTGATTCTATGGTGATGATATTCAACAGGACAGAAATCTACACAGAAAATCAAAAAGATGACAAAGAAATAAAAAGATTCAAAAAGGGGGTCCGCTTATTTTTAAAAGATAATAAAGATAACAAAAATTTTATGGCTATGTTTGTTACCCTCCCTACAGGTCAGGAAAGGAAAAACGGCCCTAAAAAATTTATCAACGACTATGGAGAACCGACAGAGAAAGTAAGGGAATTATTTAAAAAACAATTTGAGGAAAAAATGGCTTTTAAATAGAATGGAGAAAAAAAATGGAGGAGAAAAAAATAAAAGAAGATGATATTTATGAAATAAGCTGTGAGGAAGTTCAAGACCAGTTTAAAAACCACTTTGATAAATTAGGAGATGATAAAGCTCTTTGGTTTAAAATATCAACTCATCTTAGTAAATGTCCGAAATGTCAAGAAATATTCCTGAAAAAAATCCAAAGAACAAAAAAGTAGGTTGACGCCTTTTAATAATCTCGAAACAACAAAAAACTCGCCTTAAAAAATTAGACGAGTTCTTTTTTATTTTTGACTTTTGAGTTTTGACTTTTGAGTTTTTGTGCCTCCAGTAGGAATCGAACCTACATATCTGGCTTAGAAGGCCAGTGTTCTATCCGTTGAACTATAGAGGCTAGGCCATAGCAAGAAGGTATCCATTGAGCTATAGGGACAGGGATAAGCGATAAATCTTCAATTACGAAATATTCCGATAATGTCATTCTAAGGAAGTGAAACGACCGAAGAATCTCCCACGAATGTGGGAAAATCATCTGAAACAAGTTCAGAGATTCTTCGCTTACGGCCCAGAATAACAAGAAGAGCATCTATTTCGTAATTTAAGATAATGATATAACAAGAAATCAACCTAATGTCAAAACTAATAGGGCAGAAATGGATTTCGGTAATCTTTGTCTAAACTTTCAGCAAGCTCGCTTTCTCGTTTTTCTAATCGTCCCAAGACTTCCTGTAGCGTATTAGTCTTTAATCTCACTTGACGGGCTTGAATTTCTAAAATTTTTTCTTCTGGAGGAGCTTGAAATGTTGCTCCGATATACTTATAAGCAATAAAACCTGCCAAACTCATAAGCCCAATAAATAATAAAGCAATAATAAAATCAATATGTTTTTTACAGAAAAGCCATATTTTACTTATTTCTTTAATATTTTTTTGGAAACCTATCTTCATAATTAACCATTATTGATTTTCATTAATACAAGCTTATAATTATTGTTTAGTGTAAACCTTAATTTGAAAAGCAGCCCTAACTTCCCCTTTAGAGGCAGATTCTCTTTCAATTATTCTTTTTGAAAAATTTTTTTCTTTGGCCTCAAATCTTTCAATATTCATAGAAATTACATCAATATAATAACCCGTATTTTCTAAATAAGCCAAGAAATCCATTAAGCCCTGAAATTTATTTTCTACTATCAGCTGAAAAGAAAGAAATTCTGGTTCAGAATCTAAAACATTGATTTCAAGACGAGATGAAGTTTTATCGGCAATATCTTCTAAAAAAGTAATAAATTTAATCGGCTCATCGCGAGTTAAAAAATTTACTGAAATTAAAGGAATTTTCTCTTTAACTTCGCTGTATTCTCTCTGAAGCCTTATAATATAATCTTCCTGCTCGTCAAAACTCAAAAGAAGAGCTTGTTTTTCTTGAATTTTCCCACTGGTTAGTTTAATTTTATTGAATAACGGACAAACTCCTAAGAATACTAATCCCGCGATCAGTATAATTGCCAAAAAAAGCATTAAATATATTTTCTGTTTGGAAGAAATAGGCATAGTCATAATAAATATTAATATTTTCTCAACGCCTCTTCTTTCAAAAATACATTAAGAGTAAAATCAATATCATAACGTTTGGTCAAACTTGAAAGCGGCAAATGCAAATTTTGGAAATCATCGGACTTTTCCAAAGCTTTTTTAAAAGCTAAAAGATCTTCTCTGGTTTTCGCTTTGCCAACTATGTTGATTTTGTATAAATTCTCCTTGGAATTTTCATCTGCCTTTTGGATATCTAAAACAAAAAGTTGAACGTCTTTCGGAATTATTTCGGTAAACTTTTCTAAAAATTTGGAATAGTATGTATGTCCGGCCTGTATTTTGTTAAGTCTTAAAATCTCCTTATTAAATGTTTTAATTTGAACTTCTAAAGCCTTTAACTCTTGAGTCCTTATGCTTTTTTGTCTTAACTGTATTTCCTCATCTAAAGATGACAGTTCTCGCTGAAGAAAGATTTGAACGACAAAAAGAGAAGAAATAAAAATTCCTACCGCCATTAAAATAATAATACTATAAAAAATTACAAGCCGGCTCGCTTGATGCCATTTTATTTCTTCTTTTCGTGCTTGGGGCAATAAATTAATTTTTATCATATCAGTAATTTTGAATACCGCGCAAAGCTAATCCAAAAGCCGTAACATAAGCAAGAGATTTACTATGAGAAATAGAAGGAAGCTTCTTGAGTTGCGGTTTAATAAAATTAATACAAGGATTGCCTATTTCAACTTCCCTTTTCAGCTGCAAAGAAAGAAAAACAGAAAGCCCTTTAAGGTTTGCGCCGCCGCCGCAAAGAATAATTTTTGAAACAGCTCTGCTTTTATCAAGAGAATCAAAATGCTCTGAATAATAATAAGCCAGGGACTGATCAATTTTTTTAGCTAATTGAGACAGGTAAGGCAGAATTGCTTTTATTACTCGCCCGTTCTTTTTAGTTTTATTCAAACCACAGTCAATTTTTATCTTTTCTGCTTCTTTAAAACTCACCTTAAATTCTTTAGCCACCGCTTTTGTCAATAAATTTCCAGAAATTGGAATATCAGAGGTAAATTTAATTGCCGGTTCTTTATAAATTATAAAACCAGTTCTTTCTTGACCTAAGTCTATAATCATAACCGCTCCTAAATTCTTTTTTTGATTGATTAGACTTCTTATGATGGCAATTGACTCCGGCTCCAAAACCACCGGAACAAGACCTGCTTTATCAAAAGTTGCAAGATAAGAATCCACCGAATTTTTGGACGCTGCCACCAAAAGAATGTCTGTGCTGGAAGATTTTTTAGATTCTTCCTTTGTTTGCCTTTTTAAATCTGATTCTTCGATTGGCTTAAGTATCTGCCAATCTAAATACATCTCTTCTTTCTTTAAGGGAAACTGTTCCTCCGCTTCCCACCCGGCAGCTTCAGCTATCTCGCTTGGATTCATTTGAGGTAATTTCACCAGACGAATAAAACATTTTGATTCCGGCAGACAACAAACGGCATATTTACTCTTGATAGGATACGGCTGAGTCTCAGCTAATGTTTTTTTAATAATCTCTGCTAATTCTTCGGCCTTTTCTATTTCTCCTTTATTAATAATTCCGGGCGGAACTTCATGAGAACCAAAGGTAAAAAGATTTAATTGATTTCTATTTTGGATAAACTGAGCTACCTTTATCAGTCGATCAGAAATATCAAGGCCAAAAGCAGAAAAATTTAAAAAATTAAACATAGAATTATCCTAAAATATTCTTTTTTTATTATAATCCATAAAAGACAAAGGGGCTAATTTTTACACGCTGATTCACGGTTAAGCCACAAACTTTGCTATGCTTTATTATTTTATTATAATACATCATAATTCCAAGTACAACTTGGAACTAGCAGTTTAAAGATAAAAATAACTAATTTCTATTTCAATTTCATAAATCACTGGATTTCTTCCCAAGATATAAGTTTTAATTCTTTAGATACATAAGGCAGAAGCGGAGGAGGATCGCGAGATAATTTTTCATCAAAATAACAATCCCAATTTTTAAATCCAGAAAATATACAATCTGGAATAGTTAAACATTTAAGGTAAGTTACCTCTCCTCTAATAAAACTTACGATTGTGCCATAAGTTATTAATTTATCTCTTATTCTCAAATTTTCAGGGCCGGCAGAATTCCAATATCCCCGCCTTCCAACCCAACCGTTTTGAGCAACAAAAACTCCTCTAAGAACTATTTCATCTGGATTGGCAGAACTCGCATCGCAATCAAGGGTTATTAAAATGTTTCCCTCGGCAATCATCGCCAAACTGTCTGAACCATCAAAAGCGGTGTAGTCAAGATCGCCAGTTATAAAAATTGTTGGGTCTACTGGAGGCACGGTTATTAAATCAGACGCGGCAACAGTAATTTTGCCTTTTACCGTTCCTTCTATCCAAAGATTATCTTCAACATAAATAAGGCCGCAACACTGAGGAAGTTTAACATCAACCGCCAAAGTTTCTTCCGTTATAATTTTCTCATAGGAAGTAATCCATTTCCCTTCTTTAATATCAAAAGCGGGGGCAATCCCTTCTATTTCAGTAACTGTTCTAATGTCAAAAGTTCCGTCTCCGTTAAATATTATATGATATCCTTTTTCTCCAGAAGGAGGATAATATCCTTTACCTTCTGTGCGAGTCTGAGCTAAATCTTTTATCCCAGTTAAATCATTTGTAATTCCAGTGAAGTCAAAGGGCGGAGTTGGAAATTTCCAAAGATCTTTTGGCGAACCAGCGCCGCAGACGCCGTCACAGCGACAATTCGCGCCTTCTGGCTTACAACCTTCTGGACAGGAAGCTGATGAACAGCCAAAAGAACTAGTGCAGAGCCATCCTTCACTATCTTTGTCGCTTTTTGACGAAGTCACCAAAGAATTATTAACCGCATCCATCCTAACTCCTGAATTAGTATGAAATTTTCCAGCAGTTTTTTCTTCTGTTGCCCGCCAAATCGCTTCATGAATAATAGAACCATACTCGGCAATGGAAGTAGAAGCAAACTTTGCTTCTACTTTTCTTTTTAAATTCGGGTATTTTGTGGTAGAACCGGTAGAATTTATATAAACACCTAAAATCTGGCCGCATATTTTCTTTGCTTTAATTTCCAAAACAAATTTACCAGTCAACTCCCCTTGAGGGTTATAATAATTATGTTCATAACAAGCCTCTCCATCACAGGTACCGCAAATAATAAAATCTCCGTTTCTGCACTGATCAGCATCCTGTCCATATTCAACTCCTCCAACTTTACAACACCAATCTTTTCCATCTTGAATGTCAGAATTTTCAGCTTCAATATATTGATTCAGATGCCATCTATAATAATTTACTCCGGCTTCAGCAATATGCAGTGAGTCGTTCCAGGCTGCTTTTCGTAAAGATATCCTGTGTTGAAGTGAAATAAAACTTAAAAGCCCGGTTGAAAGTATCAAAAAAACAGTTCCAAAAACAAGAACTAAAATAATAATGATTCCTTTGTTGCGGGCTCTCTGCAGAACCTTTTCCTTTTTCATATCTTTAATAATTATATAAAAAATAATTCTATAAAGCTGTTCTTAAATTTCTTATATAAACATCACTTTTCAATTCAAAATCATTAGGAGCACGATTGGGATCGATATTAATTATCAAAGAAACTTCCATTAGCTTGACATTTTTTCTTCTGTCCGGATTAAAAAGCTCCTCGCCGTTAGCATCAAAATATCTAAAAATTGATGGAGCGTTCCTTACATATTGAGATAAAATAGAAATTTCTTCTTCTCCAGAATAATCAGCTATCCCGTTTGTTACCGTCGGTTCTATTATCCCTTTTTTAAAATTAGTTCCGTCTGAAAAATATCTTACTTTTTCAATAGCTAAATCCCGGTCAATATCTGAAAAAAAAGAAAATTCATTATCTTGGGTATTATAAATAACATAAGAGCCATCCTCGCCGGTCCTGGCTTCTCTAATCTCTCTTACCATCACTTCTATCCCCCTTCTCGCTTCCTGAATCGCCCGTGCCTGACCAAAAGCATAGCTTTGAGTCCGATAACCCATTATAATAAATGCCATCACTGCTCCCATAGCTAAGGTGAAAACAAAAATGGTCACTATTGTTTCAATAAAGGTAAAACCCTTCATAAAATTTTGAATTTTGAATTTGGAAATTCAAAATTATTTTAGGCGCTATCACAATTTATTTAATCCTATAACTTTCTCTGTTCTTCCATTCACCGAGATATTACCTGAATAGCTTTCATATCCTTCCATTTCTACTTCTAAAGTATATACTGATTTCTCCAAAGGAATAAAATAAGCCTGGCCATTTGTATCTGTTGGCTTAGTAATATCACAGCCGGCTTTTTGAAGGTTTACTCCGGCAGAAAATAAAGGAAGAGAAGTATCAGCGTCTTCAACAGTTATCAACAAAGTATTCTCCGCTCTCAAGCCCAATCTCACTTCCTGCTGGCTGTCTGGCGAAAGATTAACTTCTGTTTTTCCTCCATTTGCCGGATAAGGATAACTTGTTATTAAATCCAAATCTTGGCCCGAGGCGCTAAAATCAGAAAAAATATAGGAACCAAATTCCATATTCTCCATTTCTAAACTACCACTTGCGTTCGTTTGGTTGTCATCTGAATATTTATAAATCTTTTCATCTAAAGAATCTGTTCCCACAATTGCTTCTATTCCTCCCTGAGTTTTAAGCAAAAGATGAAAATTGACATCGCCGATTGCCTGACCAAAAGGATCGGGAGCCACGGGCAAAGGAGGAATTTCTTCTAAAGAATAATGGTAACCCAAATTAACTGTTCCCAAATCAAGAACTTCATCAGTCCTGGTAGTTTTATCTGCCATTTCTAAATCTGAAGCAAGAGCGGAGCCGGCATCCAAACATAAGCTGTCCTGAACTTGACCAGCAGCGACTTCCGAGAGATAAAAAGAATCGTCTTCGCCTCCCTCTTGACCTAAAATATTGTCTTCTCCATCTGGATCAACAAAAAGAGGATCTTCGGAAATTTCAGTGGAATCAGCAGAAAGCCCGTCATAATCAGGGGAATTTTGCCAAACATCATTGTAAGAATTATTTACAGCAGAAGAATCTGAAACTTTAATTCCAGCCAAAGTGTTGGCAGTTATAATATTGTCTCGGATCTCATTATTATTAGAACCCAGCTTGATCAAAATTCCATTCTCTGAATTTTGAAAAGAGGTATTATTTGAAACTGTATTATTGACCGAGTTATCAGAAAGGACGATTCCGGATTTTTGATTCGCATAGACCAAATTTGAAATAACGGTATTGGTATTAACGATATTCCCATCGAAAACAATTCCCGAACCATAATTAGAATACGATTTATTGCCTGAAAGATTCACAGAAGAAGCGTGATCAAAAACCTTAATTCCATCTAATGTATTTAAATAAACTATATTATTTTTTATTTGGAAGTGGTTACTGTTTGAATAAACAAAAATTCCCCTCTCTCCATTCTTAAACGATTTATTGTATTCTACTGCCACATTTTGTGAACTAGCAATCTCTATTCCATCTAAAAGATTTTGATAAATAACATTTCCCATAACAGAAGAATAATCAGAGTTATTCAGAAAAATCCCGTCAAGTGAATTAGAATAAATAAAATTATATTTTATATCAATACCAGAAGAACTCTCAACTTGAATGCCATAAGGATTATCAAAAATAGTATTGCCGATAATTTCAATATCGTTTGAACCACTTCCTTCAATATAAATACCAGCATTAAGAGTATCAGAAATCTTAAATCCATAAATTTCAATATATTTTTTATTTAAAATATGAAACCCATAGTTTTGGCCAAAAATTTTTACTTCACCGGCATCCCCGGTATAAGAACCGGAAACATCAGCGACGTAAATAATCTTATCTTCAGAAGTTCCGGAATTTTGAGGAGCAACTTCTTCGCTATAATCGCCAGCACCGACAAAAACCATATCTCCAGCTGTCATCACTGAGGCTGCTTTCTGGATAGTTAAAAACGCGGCATCCGGAGAAAGTCCGTCATTATCATCAAGACCCGATTTTCTAACATAATAAATATGATTAGCTTTTGCTTCAAATGTTTTTATTAAAAACTTGCTTAATTTATCAATTTTAAAACTAACTGGCCATAACTCGCCCTCTAAAATTGAAGCGTTGGACTTTGCAGGATTGGCAATAGTTCGTCCTTTATATATTTCTCCCGTTCCATAGGTCTCGTCAGAATTATAGCCGGATTTAGAAACTCTTACTTTATAGGCGTCAATATCCGGAGACAAAAGGAAATAATGTTCTCCGTCATCTGGATTAGCTATTTTAGTCAGGCCAAAATATGGGCTGCTGGAATTAACATTCTCTACCTCAATACAAGGAAAAGTTACCAGCTCTCCGTTTTCGTGAGATACGGATACTTTGAGAATTCCTCCCTTTTCTCCGCATTCTTCGTAACAATCTTTTGGAGCAATAATATCATTAAAGAAAACCTCCCCTCCAAAACGATCAGTCCAAGCGATTTTTAAATTTACCTTTTTATAATCATTAACACAATTCTGGTAACCGTTAGGACAATTTTCCGCGTTGTCTTCTTCGCCTATCCCGTCTGATGGATCATCTACATAATCAATTCGTGTGGTCACAGTATATTCGATGCCGTTTTGAACAACAACAGCAACTTCCTTAATATCTCCTTTTGGATATCCGGGAATTATTTCCTCATCATTATCTGGATTACAATCCGGATACTCTGGCTTGCATTGGTAAGTTCCGACTTTTTCATAAGAAAGGTTCTGAATTTGCTCTATTTTTTGATTCCCAATAGCAATAGCTGTAACCCTAGCTTTACTTTGACCGATTACTTTCAAGCTCAACTGATAAGCGCCAAAAATTCCCAAAAAAACAATAAGCATTAAGAAAATTCCGACAATAACTTCAACCAAGGTAAAGCTATTGATTTGTTTTTCGCTTTTTAATTTTACATTGTCATTTTGCATTTTGATATTTGGTATTTGATTTTCTACAACGCCTTATTGCCGATTCACAGTCCCTTGTGGAACCGCAAACTAAATTGCACTGCCAACAATATTGTCAATACATTAAGTTTTCAAGCACAATTTAGAACCAGCGAATAGTAGTATAATAACGGTTATTATAATGGCGATTATATTACATTACCATATAAGAAATAAGGTAATAATTTTTTCTCTCCAGCTTTTAATTTTCTACAGTGCCCCTGATAACGAATACATCGGTTGGATCATTGAAACAGCAAAAAATCCCACTGCCGCTCCGATAATGACAACAAGTATCGGTTCAATAATAGAAGAAAGGTTTTGGGTAATTTGATCTACCTCGCCTTCGTAAAATTCAGCTAAACGATTTAAAGTTTTCCCCAAAGTTCCGGTTTCTTCTCCAACTTCAATCATTTGAACAACTAAGGGGGGGTATAATTTAGGGTATCCGGACAGCGCTTCATTAATACTAAGGCCTTTTTCTACCTTTTTGGATATCTCTTTTAAAGAATCACGATAATAAACATTGCTTAAAGTACGAGAAACAATATCAAGAGCTTTTAAAATAGCCTCTCCGCTTTCTATTAAAGAACCTAATGTTCTGGCAAAACGAGCCAAATTAATCTTAGCAACCACATCTCCGATAAGAGGAAAACTTAAAATAAAACTTTGAAAGAGTCTTCCGCCTACTTTGCTTCGGTTAAGTATTTTAAAAACAATAACCAGACCTATAAACAAGCCTAAAAATATCCATAAATGGTTAACCAATAAATCGCTTGTCTTAATCATCACTCGCGTAGACAGAGGAAGTTCTGTCCCAAGCTCTTTAAAAATATCCACCAGTTTTGGAACAACAACAATCATCATTAAAATACCAATGCCAATCATAGCAACAAGAACAACCGCAGGATAAAGCATTGCTCCCTTTACTTTTGAGATCAGTTCATGCTCTTTTTTCATTTGGATAGCGAGATGCGCTAAAATTTCCTCAAGATTACCACTAGTTTCTCCAACCTTTACCATACTGACATAAAGTTCGTTGAAAACTTTTGGAAAATGCTCAAGGCTTACAGAAAACGGTTCGCCAGACTGAATCTTTTCTTGAAGCTGATTAATAATCTTAGCGAAACTTGATGACTTTGTTTGTTTCGCCAGAGCAGATAAGGCGCGGCTTAAAGGAATACCAGCTCCAATCATTACCCCTAAGTGTCTGGTAAAAAGCATTCGTTCAACTAGGGATACCTTTTGGAAAAAATTTAATGAACTAAAAAGCCTCTTCTCTTTTTTTCTTTCTATAAATGTAAGAATATAACCTTCCTTACGTAAAGCTCTTGCCAAGACATGCTCACCTTTAACGGTCATTGTCCCTCGCTTAACTTTTCCTCTAGAATTTTTAGCTATGTAATTATAAGTAGGCACGATAAAAATTCAAAATTCAAAAATTTCACCCCGCACCTTTTGATAATTATCAAAAGGTATAAATTAGAAATTAGTTAATAACATTAAATAACGAACAAAAGGCACAGGGCAGGAAATGACCCGCCCGCCTCGCTATGTCCGCCAGAAACGCTGTATCTACTGCGAGCTAACGAAACATTGCGGACAGGTAAATCAAAATTGACTCCACAAGAGGTCATTCTGATCCCGGAGAAGGAAAGAGAATCCCGAATTTCTACGGAATCCTTCGTTATCCCTTACGGGGCTCCTCAAGATGACCCCATAAGGAGTCATCTTAATTTTACATTGTCATTTTGCATTTTGATATTTAATTTTTGATTTTATTCTTTGGTTACTCTCATTATTTCCTCAATAGTCGTTATCCCTTGAATTACTTTAATGAACCCATCTTCAATCATTGTCAGCATACCATTTTCCCGAGCTTTCTTTTCAATAACAGCGCTCGCTGCTTCTTTAGTAATAAGGGATCTAATTTTATCTGTCACCTCTAATACTTCAAAAATTCCAACTCGCCCCTTATACCCTTCACCACGACAACGTTGGCAGCCTTTACCTCGCCAAAATTCCAACTTATCCAACTCGCTCTTTGAATTTACTATTCTTTCTTTTTTTAAAATTTTGCCAAGAGTATCTAAATCAAAAGACTGATGAAAATATTCCAAGGCAGATTTATCCGGCCGGTATTTTTCTCGGCAATCTGGACAAATTTTTCTAACTAACCTTTGGGCAATAATTACATCTATAGTTGAAGCAATAAGATACGACTCTTGTCCCATGTCTAAAAGTCGAGGAATGGTTCCGGCAGCGCTATTTGTATGAAGCGTTGAAAGAACTAAATGACCAGTAAGTGCCGCGTGAACAGCTAAAGAGGCTGTTTCTCTGTCTCTAATTTCGCCAACCATAATAATATCCGGGTCTTGGCGAACAAGCGCCCGAAGTCCGCTGGCAAAAGTAAGGCCGATTTTGGGCCTTACTTGGGTTTGATTAATTCGATTCATTCGATACTCAATAGGATCTTCGATGGTATTTATATTCACTCCAGGAGTGTTTAAAATATCCATAATGGTATACAAAGTAGTTGTTTTTCCGCTTCCGGTAGGACCGGTAACCAAAATCATTCCATTTGGTTTTTTAATATTATGATGAACTATCTCTAATGCGCCGCCCCAAAAACCCAAACCTTCAAGAGTAAGACCTCGAGAAGAAGATTCATCCAAAAGGCGCATTACTATTTTTTCCCCATCAAATACGGGAAGCACGGAAACCCGAAAAGCGATTTTATAATCCGAGGTTTCTATTTTAAACCGACCATCCTGAGGAAGCCGATGTTCGTCAAGCTTAAGATTAGCAAGCACCTTGATTCTAGCTACAATACCGTCTAAAACTTGACGGGGCAAAGTCATTGCATCGTGAAGAATTCCGTCAATTCGATAACGAATAATAATCTCTTTCTCTTGCGGTTCAATATGAATATCACTAGCGCCTTGCAAAATGGCGTGTTTTAAAAAAGTATCCACAATTTTAATAATCGGCAAATCATGCGCCATTTTTTTCAAATTCCCTTCACGGACGACCTTAGAGGCGCTCTCAGTAATAATTTCTCCAAATTCCACCTCAAGACTTTTTTGGTATTGCTTTAAGATATGCTTAATACTTTCAGGTGTAGTTAGACTCGGTAAAATTTTAAGTCCGGTTTTTTTCTTTATAAATTCTATAGTCTGTAAATCTTCCGGATCTAGCATCGCTACTCTTATCTCCTGACCGTTTTTGGCAAAAGCTATTATATTATGAGCTCTGGCAACCGGTTCTGGAATAATATTAAGAATTTTTTTATCGATAATCTCTTTTTCTAAATTAACAAAAGGAATACCCAAAATGTAAGCTTTGATCCTTATCAATTTTTCAGCCGAAACAATACCCTCATCGATTAAAACTTTCTCTAAACTCTGCCGTCTCTTTTTAGCTCGCTTAGAAACAGACTCAATTTTTTCAGAGTCGACTAAATTTGAATTCAAAAGAAATGCTTTTAATTGTTGGGAATCAATTTTCATAAAATGATGCTGTAGTGGTATTATTTTAAATTCATCTATCTGTCATCCTGAATTTATTTCAGGATCTTTGCATAATTAGAGTTATACTTATTTATTTCAAGCTAAACGTAACATGCAATAGACTCTGAAGCAAGCTCAGAATGACAGGAAAATTTAGGATAGAATCGCTATATACTCTCAATTACGACTGCAATATTTCTTCTACTTTCTTAACTACTTCATCTAATTGATAATCGCTCTTTATCAAATAAGTAGTTGCTCCTAATTCTATGGCTTTTTGAACGTCGGTTGTTTCCCCTAAATTGGTTAAGATAATTACCGGAATATCCTTTGTCTCTTCTTTATTCTTTAATTCATTAAGTACCCCGAAACCATCTAATTTAGGAAGAATTAAATCAAGAAGAACCAAATCCGGCTTTTCATTTTTTGCCAATTCTAATCCGCGAGCCCCATCAAGGGCACTCAGCACTTCATAATCCTCGCGAAGAAATATTTCCCCCAGAGCTTTCTGAAGGGTTGCCTCATCTTCAATGACAAGAATCTTTTTTTTATTTTTTTCCATAATAAATCCTCCTTAAACCAGATTGTCCGAAAATGTTATTGCGAAAAGTACTTCATCGGCGCTCAGTATAGGCTTCGCGATGAAATAATTCCGAATTTCTCCACTAAACCATGGAGTTATTTCGCTCCTTTCGGTCCGCCTGCCAGCGCCTAAAGCCGCAGGTTTGACGGAGAGATTATTCGCCGCAACGGAGAAAATGCAGTTTTCGGATAATCTGGAAATTAAATTTTATAACTCAAGAAATTTACTTTTTAACTTTGACTGATTCCAAGTCCCTCTTGTGGGAGGATGCCTAACGGCATTATACTTGAAACAAAAATGCACTAACAGCAATAAAAACAGAAGCATAATTTGGTTCGCGGCCCCACAAGGTTTGTGAACCAGCAATTTGCAATCATTTGTTTATAGCTTTCTGAAAAACGGGCAGGGTGAACCAAAAAGTTGATCCTTTGCCTTCTTGGGAAGTAAATCCAATTTTACCCCCAGAACTCTCAATAATAGCTCTGGCAATATAAAGCCCGAGTCCGGTACCCCGTGTTTGACGACTTAGAACGTTATCAGCCCTGAAAAATTTAGTGAAGATCTTTTTCTGCTGATAAGAAGGAATTCCCACTCCATTATCTTTTATTTGACAATAAAGATAAGATTTTTCTTTTTTTAATATAATTTCAATTTTACCTTTTTCCTTTATATATTTTACAGCATTATCTAAAAGATTTTGGACAACTGATCTTATCCGTTGAGGATCTGCTTTAACTTTTGGCAAATTAGCTTCTTTGTCAAAGCTAATCGTGATATTATGCGATTGAATAAAAGGAGTAAATTCTTTAATTAAACTTTCAACAATTTCCTCAAGTGAAATTATCTCTGGTCTCATTTTTATCCGTCCTTGTTCAATTCTTGAAATATTCAAAAGGTCATTAACTAATTTTATCATTCTATCGTTATTTTCTTTTATTGACTTCAAATATTCTAATTGCTTTGAGGCATCGCTATTGACTTTGTCGTTAAAAAGCAAATTTAAACTCCATTTAATTCCAGTCAAAGGAGATTTTAATTCGTGGGAAGCAATTGAAATAAATTCTGACTTCATCATATTGGCCCGAGCAATTTTTTCGGTTCCTTTAACAATAGCCGAACCAATAGTTAAAATAAGGATTGTTACGACGCTTACGCTTATTACAACTACATCGGAATCTTCATATTGGCTTGCTATCATATATGTTCCAAGCATAACCAAAACCGTCACAATACCCATAATAATAAATAAAAAACTGGGACACTCCCAAAGAGTTAGTCCCCAGCGCCGGCATTGCTTAATAAAATGAAGTTGTTGCGAAATATCCTTGATTTTCATTGATTCCTCCTTTAAAAATAAAACTTTCTTACACTTTTTATAATTTAATTATAGCACAATTTTATTTTTTTGTAAAGTTTCATACCTTCTATACACTTTAAGTGAGGAATTTTTGAAGAAGATCTTGGAAAATAAAAAGACCAAAAGCGCTCCCGCAGAACGAATCGCTCTTTTTATAAAGAGCGGAACCCTCCCAAATTTATAAAAAATTTAGGAGGACAAGGAGAGAAAATTTTACCCCTAATGGGGTTTCCATTCTACGAGAGCGCTTCTGGGCTTTTTAAAAAACAGAATAATTAAATTCTTTATTTCCTTTTCACCTTCTACAGAAAGAAACCCCCCAAAGGGGGTTCGGGTCAAAGAGCTGAACCAACGAAAAAGAATTTCAAGGAATTCAAATTGTCTCGCCAAAAGAGTTTCTGAAGATAATTAAGAAATGATTTTGTTTTTTTATTTTCAAAGAACAATTTTCCACCTCGCATTATTAAATGCGGGGTATTTTTAAACCCGCAAGCCAATTTGGCTTTGCCAAAATTCAGGTTGTGGACTTAAAAATAAAAAGGAGGAAGGAATAAGTAATAACTTCCTCCAAATTTTTTATTTTTTTCCTCCACTCCACAAGGCGGAATAGAACCTCGTAGCCCTCTTTTTCTTTTATTTTTATTCTTTTTGTAAAACAAGTTCTTCTACTCCAATAGGTTCTTCTATTCCAAATCCAAAAGAGTTTTTGGTATCTTTAAAAATCTCTCGAACATCTGCAGGATCCACCTGAAATTTTTCCGCTAATCTGCGGATAAGCTCATCTTCTTTTTTCTTTTGCTCTTCAAGATACTTTTCTATTTCTTTCTCAATCGGCTCTCTAACGACACTGAACTTCTTCCGTAATTCCAAAAACTTAATAATAATCCCAACTATCCCTATGATTTCTATGTTATTAACTCTTAGTTTAGTCTCTTTTGGTTCTGGTTGAAGGCTCTCTACTACAGGATATTGCTCTCCTTCTATTATTGTAATTTGTGCTCCGTTCTGACCGAAATCAAAGGAAAAACGAGAGAATTGGGTATAGTCCTCTCTGAAATATTCTTTAGTAAATTCGCATTTCTTCCGGCCCATAAGGCAATTTTTCACTTTCTCTGCTGTCTCTGGAATCAGACCCATTCTAATTTCTCTTTGGTCAGATAAATGAATTGGGTCAGGTAAATGAATTGTTAGAAACCAGTAAAAGGGATTAAAAGTTGCCTTCACTCCCAGAGCCTTCAGTGTAAATTCCTTTCTTTCAACGATTACTTCGTCTACCATTTCTTCTATCGCTTTTTTTATTTTCTCATTCATTTTTCTTTTCACCTCCTAACTTTTTTATCGGCCCATTTTTTCCTTCGTTGAATTACTAAATCGCAATCTCTGCGGCCAAGGACTGCTTATTGATTGCCACTTCTTTTAATAAACAAACAATCCTTGACCACAGAGAATTTCTCTCAACCATTCGTATATTCGCAACATTCGCATCATATCTTCTATTTTTTCTCCTTTTTGAGCGCTTTTGTAAAGGTGCAAAATCTTTTTCCAATTTCCAACCAATAATCCTGACTTGCCTGACAGTAGTCAAATGATTCTTAGCTAGAAAAAGAAAAGGTTGATATTGCTTCTCTAACAGATATAATGAAAATAGAAATCAAAGATTAATAAATTTCAAAATCTATGTCTCAAATATTAACCAACAAATTGCAAATCTCAAAACTTCAGGAAGAAATGAAACTTCTTCGGTCCTTTGTTATTGGCATTCTTGGCAGAGATAAAGAAGGGAAATATAATCAAATGTTGGTTCAAGTCTCTGACTTGAACCCTTCCTTTTTGGGGTTTCCTTTTCGCTCTCTACAGAAAGAAACCCAAAAAGGGGGTCGGGTCAAAGAACTGAACCAGCGAGAAGGGTAAATAAGAATTATTCTTATCTATTCTTCTGCCTAAGAATTACAACTTTATGTAAATCTCGGTTATTTCAGAAATCTCTCTTACCTCTTTTGTAAAGATAAAAACTAAGAAAAAATTTTTACAAAGAAAAATTATAGAAATAGGCAGCTCTCAAGAAGAAAGCCGCCTATCTAAACTAAAATAGTCTATAAATAAAGCTCTCTCCTCTTTATTTGATATAATCTCGTTTTTAAATAAACTTAATTTCTTGATTTTACATTATAATATTACCCTCAGAAATTTTGTCAATGGTAATAATCTATGTTAGAATATAAAGAAATTTACAGATAATTAATGTTTTAAAATTATGCCGATTAGAAAAAAATACAGAATAGAAAAACAAATTAAACATCGCAAAAAAAAGCAAGTTTTTTTATTTTCAAGGAATGATTTTTTTAAAGGTTTAAGGAAAAGAAGAATTATAAGAAAAGTTCTTGCTGTTTGCTGTTTGCTGTTTGCCGTCTTGTGCCTTGCCGGCATTGGAATCTTCGCTTGGTTTGCCAAGGATCTTCCGAATCCCGATGAAATTAATTCCAGAACAATTACCCAATCAACCAAAATTTATGATCGAACCGGTAAAATCCTTCTCTACGAAATTCATGGGGAAGAAAGAAGAACTTTGATTCCTTTTGAAGAAATTCCAACGACAATGAAATTGGCTACCATTGCCATTGAAGACAAAGACTTTTACCAGCACCATGGTTTTGATTTTAGCCGAATTATTAAAGCGGCTATTGTAAATTTAAGAACAAAAAGTATTGAACAGGGGGCTTCAACGATTACTCAACAGCTTATTAAGAATTCTATCTTGACCCCGGAGCGTACTTTTGTCCGTAAAATCAAGGAGCTTATTTTAGCTATTGAAATGGAAAGAAAATTCTCCAAAGATGAAATTCTGACAATGTATCTTAACCAAATCCCTTACGGAAGCAATGCTTATGGAATTGAAGCCGCGTCCCAGACTTATTTTGGAAAGAAAGCCGCGGATTTAAATCTTCCAGAAGCAGCTCTTCTTGCCTCGCTTCCAAAATCTCCAACCTATTATTCGCCTTATGGCTCACATCCCGAAAAACTCAAAGGACGTTACGAATACGTTCTCACCAGAATGGAAGAGCTTGGCTTTATTAATCATCAAGAAGCTAAAGAAGCCAAAGAAGTTAACATTTTAGCCCAAATTAAACCATTCAAAGAAAAAATTATTGCCCCTCATTTTGTAATGTATGTCAAAGAACAAATGGTTAAAAAATATGGCAAGGAGACGATTGAAAAAGGAGGATTAAAAATAATTACTACCTTAGATTTTGAAAAGCAAAAAATTGCCGAAGAAGTTGTAAAAAAAGGAGCTGAAAAAAATCTCAAAAAATATAAGGCGGCGAATGCCTCGCTTGTCGCCATAGATCCGAAAACCGGACAAATTTTAGCAATGGTCGGATCAAAAGATTACTTTGGCAAGTCTTTTCCTCAAACTTGCAGGTCCGGAAAAAACTGTCTATTTGACCCGAATGTTAACGTAGCAATCCGCGACCGCCAGCCGGGCTCCTCTTTTAAGCCATTTGTTTATGCCACGGCTTTTAAAAAAGGATATACTCCTTCAACTATTCTTTTTGATTTAGAAACCAATTTTAGCCAAGGCGGGAAAAGCTATATTCCTAAAAATTATGATTGGAAGTTTCACGGTCCGGTTACTATGCGCCAGGCTTTAGCTCAATCCTTAAATATTCCCTCGGTTAAAACCCTTTATTTAGCTGGAATAAACGAAAGTATTGCCACAGCTCATGATATGGGAATTACTACCCTTAACGATCCCAAGCGTTACGGACTAAGCTTAGTCCTTGGCGGAGGGGAAGTAAAATTGTTAGACTCCGTAGCGGCTTTTAGTGTTTTTGCTCAAAACGGCATTAAACATAATAAAACAGCTATTTTAAGAGTAGAAAACTGGCAGGGTAAAATTTTAGAAGAGTTTAAAAACGAAGGAATAGAAGTTCTGGATCCCCAAATCGCTTATATGATTAATGATATTCTTTCAGATGATGCAGCTCGGGCACCAATGTTCGGCGCGCACTCTGATCTTTATCTCAAAAATCGACAAGTAGCGGCAAAGACCGGAACTACTGATGAATACCGCGACGCCTGGACGATCGGTTATACGCCAAGTCTAGTAGCTGGAGTCTGGGCCGGCAATAATGATAATACTCCAATGTATAAGGGAGCAGGCATATATGCCGCGGCGCCAATTTGGCATGATTTTATGAGCAGAATTTTAAAAAGCAACACTCAAGAAAAATTTACCAAACCAAAACTTCCTTTAACCAAAAAACCTATTCTTAATGGAAAGTTCGAAAAAGAAACTGTTGTAAAAATCGATAAAGCTTGCGGCGATAAGTTAGCAACTGAGAATACTCCTCGCGATCAAATAGAAGAAAAAGTTTATAAAGAAGTCCATAATATTTTGTATTACTTAGACAAAAACAACCCGCTGGGAGATTATCCCGCCAAACCCCAGACAGACCCTCAATTCAACGCCTGGGAAGAACCTGTTTTAAGGTGGGCTGAAGAAAACGGGTATAACCAAACCCCGCCTACTGAATTTTGCCCTCTCCGTTCTGAAAAAAACAGACCGACTATTAAAATCATCTCACCAAAAAAAGACTCTGTTATTAATAAACCCTACATCCCAATTAAAGTTGAAGTGAACGCTCCTTTAGGCGTTAAACAAGTTGATTTTTTCTTTGACGAAACATTCATTGGCACCGATCAAGCCAAACCGTTTGAAATTCATTTTAACTTGCCTCATGAAATAAAAGACGGAGAACATGTAATAAAGGCAAAAATTTATGATAAAATAGAAAATATGAGCGAGGAAGAAACTTTTTTCTCGATCAGCTTAAGTTCTGGAGTTATCCTTAAAGAACCCCGCAGGAATGGACCATTTTATATCTTTGAAGCTTTAGTAACTGATAAAAAAAATATTCAGAAAATGATATTTTATGCCCAGTCAGCTGAAAAAGATAAATCAATTTACAAAATAGAAACGGTTAACTCTCCAATTTCGCGCAGTCCTGACCTATATCGTGCGGTCTGGGAAAATTCAGATGGACTTTCAGGAAATTTTTACATCTATGCCATCGGAGTAGAAAAAAACGGTAATGTTGTTCAAAGTAATATGATTTTGATTGATTTTTAGGAAGACTTTACCCAAGGCAATAAAAAAAGCCTGTTTAGAAAACGGCTTTTTTATTCGGTTTTCTCATTTAACTTCGTTGGTTCAATTATCTTCAACTGAACCATAAGTTAGTTTTCTCGCAATCAAAACATTAAGGTTCAGTCGTCCACGACTAAACCAATAGAGTTTTGTAGTGATTCGCTATTTTTGTATTAAAAACTGTTTGCATAATTTAATTCAAAGTTCTTTTTAGTTCCATTACTTAAATCCCAATCACTTTTTTTAACGCTAACCATTTTTCCGTTTTGACAGGTAAAACTTCCGCTAGATAAAAAATATGGAGGATCGGCAAAAATCATATCGATGGAATTTCCAGGAATCTGTTCCAAAATTTTTAAACAATCACTTTCATACAACACGAATTTATCTCTTACAAAGTAAGGTTTATTTTTAATACTACTCAAAATTTTCTTTTTTGGTGGCATATTGCTTAAAATTTTATTTAATAAATTCAGTTGTCCCGCAACCGCCAAACGGATCGGTGTTTGCTGTACCGGTAGTAAAAGCAGCCAATTTTGTCTTCTTCAAATTTATAAAGATTGATTGTCTTCTCTTTTTTCTCTCTCTAAATACCCTTTATGAAATTTGATAATTGTTCTTCTTACTTCGACCGGATGAGGAATTTGGTTTAATTTAAATCTTCCCTGTTCAGCGGCTGTTTGAATGGAAATATCACCAAAATGAAAAAAAGTAGGAATAAATCCCCGAACTTCACTGGTAATATCTTGAATCCTATTAAGTCTTAATTCTGAAATTACCCGATAAAAAAGTCCCTTCTGTTCAATATCAAGAAGCCGTTCATTGGTTAAGATCCAAAGATCCAAATAATAATCAACCCAAACAATAAAGGCATACAACCAAATAAAAAGAAGCGAGAGAAGACTAACAAAAATAGAAAAATTTAAATAAGGTTCTTCAAAAAAAACAGGCAGATATTCAGCTCCTTTTATCCAAAAAACAATCAAAATAAAAAGAAAAAAAGAAATAACTAAAATCTTGCCCAAAAGAACAATTGGATGGCGACGAAGAAGAAAAATTATTTCTTCGTCTTTGTGCTGGCCTGGGAAATGATATTTTTGTTGAGACATAAATATACTTTGAATTACAAAATAACCAAAAAGTAACTCGTCATCCTGAACTTATTTTAGAATCTATACTTAAAAATACAGGATTAATAATATTCATATGGTCTAAAAATAAAATCTTGCAAAAGCTCATTTATTTCAAATTCTTCCCAATCAATACTGAAAAACATAAAAATAGTCAAGATAATTAATATAATTGAAACCGCAATAAAGACCTTTGACATTCTTTTGGTCGCGTCTCCAGAAAGGCCGTATTTTTTTAGGTGAAAAGTAAGAGCGGTGGCGAGGATAATGTAGATGAGGAGGGGAATTATGAGAAGAAGGAAATAAAACATAGAAAATTGATTTACGATTTATAATTTACGATTTAAGTTAAGAAGTAAAAATCATAATTCACAAATCATAATTCATAAATCATCTTTATAAAAGAGTATTCTGTTCATTCTCGTCATTATATTCTTTTCCCAAATGCTCATAAGCTAACTTCGTGGCAACTCGCCCCCGTGGCGTTCTGATTAAAAATCCAATCTGGAGAAGATAAGGTTCATAAATATCTTCTATGGTGTCTTGTTCCTCAGAGGTAGCCGCGGCTAATGTCTTAAGCCCCACCGGCCTGCCGTGAAATCGTTCAATCATAACCTCCAAAATTTTTCTGTCAGTAGGCTCAAGACCTAAATAATCTATCTCCAGCGCATCCAAAGCCTGAGAAGCTATTTGACCGGTAATAATTCCTTCTCCCTCTACTTCAGCAAAGTCTCTGACTCTTTTTAAAAGACGATTAGCTATCCTTGGAATGCCGCGAGCCCTTATAGCGATAATTTCAACTCCTTTTTGCTCTATCTCTACGCCTAAGATTTTACTTGAATGTTTAATTATTTTTTGAATATCTTCTGTTTTATAAAAATTCAATCTATAAATAATGCCAAATCTGTCTCTCAGCGGCGAAGATAAAAGTCCGATTCTGGTAGTCGCTCCAATTAAAGTAAAATGAGCAAGGCCTAAACGAAGCGTCCTTGCTGAAGGACCTTTGCCGATAATAATATCTAAACTATAATCTTCCATCGCCGGATAAAGAGTCTCTTCAACAAGTTTGTTAATCCGATGAAATTCATCAATGAATAAAATATCTCCATCTTGAAGATTGGTCAAAATCGCCGCTAAATCACCTATCTTTTCAATAGCCGGGCCAGAGGTAATTTTAATATTCGCTTGTGTTTCATAGGCAATTAGATGCGCCAATGATGTTTTTCCTGTTCCGGGTGGTCCATATAAAAGCAAATGTTCTATTGGTTCGTTTCTTTTCTTTGCTGCTTCAATAAAAATACTCAAATTTCTTTTGATTTTCTCTTGGCCGACAAATTCATTAAATGTCCGCGGACGCAAAGTCAGATCAAGTTTTCTATCTTCAGCTTCCTGCTTGGGATTAGTAATCATAAAAATTTGCCAGCACATAACTTATGCTATCTTATAATTTGGTTCAACGCAAAATTATGTACTGGGGTTGACAAAGTTTTATTTATTTGATAGGATAGACTCTTCAACTTAATATCTACTAATCTGTAGACAATTTATCCTTATTTTAAGGACAAAAATGAGAAAATTCTTAGCTTACGGTTAATCTGGTTTTCACCCCTTCAAGGGGGTGTTTCCAACTGGATTATACCTCGGAATCTTCTCACTGTCTACAGTTTTGTGGAAGTTAATGAAAATTGTTCTTTGAAAAATTCTTTTTACCTCCTTTAAAGAGAGAAGCTATTTTCTCTTTTTAAAGGAGGTAAAAAGAAATGGAAAAAGAAAAAGCAACATTAGCCGTGGCAATACTGCTCACTATATTGTGGGTTGGAGCCGTCGGTATAGGAATCTTTTATCACTGGACGATCGAAAAGGATACTGTAGCCTGGTTAGATAGAGCTCAAGTAGCTTCTAATCCTGAAGATATGCAAAAGTATCTGGTAGAGTGCAGAAATGGAATGGAAAAACACGGACTGACCGATGGATATGCAGCGATCATATGGAAGACACCAGAAAACTATATACCGTTAATTCTCCAAGCACTGGACAGGTCAATTCAGAGATGCGAAAATATAAAGCAGTTTAATGAAACCAGTACTGAATACCAGGTAGCACTGGATGATGTAAGAGGACAAATCAGAGAATTGAATTTACACACTCCTTACAGCTGGTGGGTGCGGCACATAGCACTCCTACTTTGGATAGAGCTTGGCTTGCTTGTCGTAGCAATCAGCTGGCTTGGCTATGCTATGGAAAAAGATTGGTGGTAAAATCAGCACAAAAAAAACAAAACCTTAAGGGGATTCATATTTTTATCCCCCTTTTTTATTTTAAATTTAAAAAGAAACAGACTGTCCAAAAATTCAAAAAATGAGAGGAATTAACCTTTTAGAGTTTCATAATCCGGCTTAAACAAGCCAAACTTATAAACAGTCTAAAGGATGAATTCCAATTCTTGGACAGTCTGCTTCTATCTATTAGAAACGAAAAAAATAATGCTGGCTCCATTCTTCTAAATGGAACTATAATGTGAGTTTTAACAAACGACTTCAATCAGAAAACTGAAGCCAACGGATATTTTTCTATTAATGAAAATTAAATTTACTCTCCGGTAACTCTTTTTACTTCTTCAAGAGAGGTAATCCCTCGAAGCGCTTTTAAAATTCCGTCTTGAGCCATAGTGATCATTCCTTGTTTTTGAAGAACTTCAGCAATCTGAGAGGCTGGAGCTTGCTCTAAGATTAATTTTTCTACTTTTGTATTTATAGAAAACATTTCAAAAATACCAATTCTTCCTCTGTAACCAATAAAATTGCATTTAGAACATCCTTTAGCCCGCCAAAAAGTTTCTATTGTTTTTGGAATCTCTACCCCGCTTGAAGTTTTTGGCGGCGCTTTAGCTAATATTTTTTTAATTTTTTCAACGGTTTCATCGGCCGGTTTATACTCCTCGCGGCAATATTTACAAAGCCGACGAACCAATCTTTGGCCAATTATTAAATTAATCGCTGGTGGAATAAGCGAAGGTTTTACTCGAAGTTCAATAAGGCGCGGGATAACTCCGGCGGCATTGTTGGCGTGAAGAGTTGAAAAAACAACATGTCCGGTCAAGGCAGCCTGAATAGCCGTATTTGCCGTTTCTGAATCTCTTATTTCGCCAATCATAATTACATCCGGATCTTGCCTGAGAATAGCCCGAAGTCCCGAATTAAAAGTATAACCTCTATCAGTCTCAACTTGAGTTTGAGCAATTCCATTAATACGGTATTCTATCGGATCTTCCAGGGTAATAATTTTAATTTCTGGATTATTAATTTTTTTAATAAAAGCATAAAGAGTAGTTGTTTTTCCGCAACCGGTTGGACCAACAGTTAAAATCATTCCGGTGGGCTTGACTAACGCCTTTTCAGTTTTTTCTAAAGCATCTTGGTTCAACCCTAAAACTTCCAGATCTAAAGCTGTTGCCTTTTGGCTTAGAAGCCGCATAACAATACTTTCTCCATAATTTCCCGGAAGTACGGCAATCCTTACATCTATCAAATTATGATTAATATCTATAGAAAATCGTCCATTTTGGGGAATATCATGAACATTAAGTTTCATTTTCCCTAACATTTTTATTCGAGAGAGAAGAAGAGGATAAACTCTTTTAGAAAATTGAACAATGTCATGCAGTACTCCATCAATTCGATAACGAAGTCTTGTCTCTTTTTCATAAGGCTCAAGATGGATATCAGAAGCGTCCATTTTAATAGCGCCTGCAATAATAATATTAAGAACCTCGGTAGTAGAAATTTCAGTAATCCTTTGTTTCAGCTCGGTAATATCTCTCATTCCTTTTTCAAATTCTGTTAATTCTTCCTCTTTAAGATAAATTTTTTGTTCCTCGCGAACTTCGCTTAAGATTTTTGTTCTATAACATTTCCATGCTTTTTCAAGAGAGGCCCGCGAAACAACAAAAATTTTTAGATTAAATCCCTGCTCTTTTTTTAATTTGTCCATCACTTCTTTAGTTATAGAATTTTGGGGATCAAGCACGGCAAGACGAAGATTCTTTCCAGCCTTTTGAATTACGGCAGCTAAACCTTTCCGAGCTTGTTCTTCCGGAAGAATTGCCACTGTTTCACTCTCAATAGGAATAATGCTTAAATCTATATAAGGGAATCCCAACTTTTGAGCCCGTCTGGACGCCTCTTCTTCTTCTGATATACGATGAAGCCTTTCTATTGTTTCTTCTTGTTTACGTTCAAGGTTTTCTCTTTTATCTTTTAATGATTCTTTTTTCTCTGTTTCAGACATAATTTGTTAAATTAAAAGTTATTATTATTTTATCTTATAAATAAAAAAATGGCAAATTAAATAGCATTGTTTTAATTAAAAACAAAGCTCAAAACCACAGCGCAAAACTCAAAACTGATTCACAACTTAAGATTTACGAATTATGAATTGCAAATATTACTTTTATTCTTAAATCTTAATTCATAAATCGTAAATCATCCTTAGGCTTTTTAACTTTGAGTTGCTCGTCCACCTTCCTCCCACTAGGTTATTCTCGTGAATTTTCTAAAAAGTTTATTAGATAAAAAAAAGAAGATTTAAATAAGGAGAAAACAGGGAATGGGTAATTTTGAGCTTTGAAATTTGAGTTTTGAACTTTATCTACTTTGGCTCCACTCTCTAATTTTTCCTAACATATCTCCTTCCGCTTGAGCCAAACTTTGCGCCTCAACAGTAAAATCTATTCTATCTTTTTGTATTTTCCCTTTTAAAACTTTAGCCAATTTTTCTATCTTAATTCCTTTAGCTGCTTGAATTAATCCCTGAATTTCTTTATCTCTTTGATAGAGAAACATAATTACATCAAAATCTTGAGAAGCAACAGCAACTTCCTTTATTATCTGCTTAAGGTCGCCTGGATTTGCTTCTGTCTCTGAAAAAGTTTTTTCTTCAATTAAACTCCAGATAAGTCTCAGATCCATTTCATATTTTAACGAATTCATTACTCTGCCCCATAGTTTTAAAAATGACAAAGGTTTTGTTTTATAAAGAAATCTCACAATTTCCTCGTGATTTGCCCCGGCCGCCATAAGAACAGCGGCAGTAGTAAAAGACTTCGGAGTAGTGCTCGGCTCTTGAAAGCTATTAGTCTCGGCAATAATTCCGGTAAGAAGACAATTGGCTATGGCTTCATCTAATTCAACCTCCAATACACCTGCCAAGTCAGTAATAATTTCTGCCGTAGAGGCACTTGGAATCTCAATTAAATTCACCTTACCAAAATATTCATTAGAAGGATGATGATCGATATTAATAATAGGTATCTCAAAAAAAAGCTCAGTATTTTTCTCGTAAAGCTCGCCTAAATCTTCCAAATCAGGGGTATTTACAACAAAGATAAGATCGTATTTAAACCTGAACGGCTCAAGAGAAATATTTTTATTGTCAAGAACACTGCCCTTGGCGGTAATGTAAATATTTAATCTTTCATCCTCCACTTCATAACGAAGCTGATTTATTGTATCTTTCGGAACTTTGATAGAAAGAATATAATCCCGTGACAAAGCTGGACTGCGGATTATTTTATCAGCAAGAGGCAAATATGAAAATTTTTTCGGTAAAGGAACAGAAGAAATAATTTGCACCTCTTTATTCATAGCCTTAAGGATAAGAGCCAATCCTAAGGCGCTTCCCACTCCGTCTCCTCCAGAATTTTTGCCAAAAGTAATAAGAATTTTCTTAGCTTTTTGGACAAGCTCGCAGATTTGTTGTTTTGGCGAAAGTTCCATTTGTCGTTTGTAACAGATAACAGACTTATTTATCACTGTTAACTGTTTACTGTTGGCTGTTAGTTAATAGATTAGTATTTAAACATAATCCATTTAAAAATAGATGTCAATAGGCTAATATGGTATAATTAAACAAATGATAGAGATAGCTACCAAAAACTCAAAAGAAAGCGAAATTGTCGGAAAAATACTGGCTCAGGAATTATGGTTTTTCTCAAAACAAAAAAGGCACTCTGCTTTGGTTATCGCTCTTAAAGGAAATCTCGGTAGCGGCAAAACAACCTTTGTTAAAGGAATAGCTCAAGGATTAGGAATTAAACAAAGAATCACCAGCCCTACCTTTATAATACTAAAAAGATATAAGATACAGATTAAAAGAATAAAAAATAAATCACCTATCGCTTATTTCTATCATATAGACTGCTATCGCCTTAAAAAACCAAAAGAGATATTAGATTTAGGATTTAAGGAAATCATTTCTCAAGCAGAAAATATTGTTGTTATTGAATGGGCTGAACGGATAAAGAAAATTTTACCCAAAGAAAGAATAACGGTAAAGTTTAAGTTTGTTAATGAGAAAACAAGGAAATTGGTTATTTCATAAAAACATTTAAACATATTAACATTTTAATAAAATTAAAAGTAGAATGTTAGTATGTTTAACATTAATATGTTAATATGACTAAAAAGTTTATCATCATCGACGGAAACGCTCTTGTTCACCGAGCTTTTCATGCTTTGCCGATGCTAACGACAAAGGAAGGAAAATTTGTCAATGCGGCTTATGGTTTTACTCTGGTGCTTTTGAAAATGATAAAAGAGTTAAAACCAGATTATTTAATCTGTACCTTTGACACGCCGGCTCCGACTTTTCGTCATAACGAATACAAAGACTACAAAGCCAAACGTATAAAAGCTCCTCAAGAACTTTATGATCAAATTCCTTTAGTAAAAGAAATTCTTAAGTCTTTTGATATTCCAATTTATGAGAAAGAGGGTTTTGAAGCTGATGATTTAATCGGCTCAATTGCTAAAAAAATTTCCACTGATAAATCCAATGAAAATATAGAAACCATTATTGTCACCGGTGACTTAGACGCATTACAACTTATAAATAAAAACACAAGAGTCTACACTCTAAAACGAGGAATCAAAGAAACAATTATTTATGACGAAGCGGGATTGATCGAACGTTATGAGCTTCGCCCCGAACAGATGATTGATTTCAAAGGATTAAGAGGAGATCCTTCTGATAATATTCCCGGAGTTCCTGGCATCGGAGAAAAAACCGCAATAAAACTTTTAAAAGAATTCGGAAGTATTGAAAATTTATATAAAACCCTTAAAAAAGAAGTTCCTCTTTCAATAAAACCAAAATTAAAGGAAACTTTATTTCGTTGGAAAAATCAAGCATTTTTTTCTAAAAAATTAGCCACCATCAAAAAAGACATTCCCCTTGAATTAAATTTAGAAAAATGCACCTTTCGACATTTTAATAGAGAGGAAGTCAAAAAGCTCTTTGGAAAATTGGAATTTTATAGTTTAATAAAAAAAATACCTTCTCTTGAAGCAAACAATAAAAATGAAAATCTATTTGATAATTCATCTGTTGGCTCCATGGTTCCGTTAGAATTGTGGGGTCAAACCGCAGACCGCATTAAAACCTCACAAAGTGAAGTTTATCCCACAAGCAACGGAGTCACTGCGAAACCAACGGATGGAGTTGAAGAAAAAATAGAAAAACTATACCAAGAAAAAACTTTTTCCAAAAAAGTTTATGAAATGGAAAAAAAATTAGTTAGTGTTATTCAAAAAATGGAAAAAACCGGCATAAAAATAGACAGCCGATACCTAAAAAAACTATCAAGCGAATTTTCTTCAAAGCTTAAAAATATTGAAGCGGAAATTTATAAATTATCCGGCGCTAAGTTCAATATAAATTCTTCCAACGAATTGCGGAAAATTCTTTTTGAAAAATTAAAAATTTCCACTAAAAGCCTAAAAAAGACCCCGGGCGGCCTTATTTCCACTTCTGCTTCAGAACTTTTAAAAATTAGAAATGAACATCCAATTGTTGATCTTATAGAAAAATACAGAGAAATAACTAAATTAAAATCTACCTATGCCGATGTCCTGCCAAAACTTATTAATCCCAAAACTGGACGAATTCACGCCAGCTTTGATCAGCTTGGTACTGCTACCGGCAGACTTTCTTCGTCTAATCCCAACTTACAGAATATTCCAATCAGAAGCAAAATAGGCCGGAAAATTCGGAAAGCTTTTATCGCTAAAAATGATTGGTGTTTTCTTTCAGCTGATTATTCTCAAATAGAATTAAGAATCGTTGCCTCTATGGCAAAAGATAAAAAAATGATTAAAGCTTTCAAGGAAGGAAAAGATATTCATCAAGCAACGGCTTCAGAAATTTACCAGATTCCCCTTGAAAAAGTTTCCCCGGAAGCGCGCCGATCTGCCAAAGCTTTAAATTTCGGAATAATTTACGGAATGAGTGTTTTTGGATTTTCCCAAGCCGCTGGAGTTGATCGAGATCGAGCGCGCAAGTTCATTGACGACTATATGATCAGATTTAAAAGAATTGCCGAATATATTGAAGAAGCAAAAATTCAAGCCAAAGAAAAGGGATACGCCGAAACTTTATTCGGCCGTCGCCGGTATTTACCGGATTTATATTCATCAAACCGATTAGCAAAAGCTGCCGCCGAAAGAGCAGCAATTAACAGCCCAATTCAAGGAACAGCCGCAGATATTATTAAATTGGCAATGATCAAAACTACTAGCCAACTAAACGCAAACTCTGCATGCCTACTTTTACAAATTCATGATGAACTGGTTTTTGAGGTTAAAAAAGAAAAAATAAACGAGACAGCAAAATTGATAAAAAACATTATGGAAAATGTCTGTCAACTGACAGTTCCCTTGAAAGTCGATATTAGTATTGGCGAAAATTTGGGCGAAATGGAAAAGTGGGAATAGATAAATTTTTGCTTTTAATGAGTTTTGAAATATAATAAAAATGATAAAATTATTAAATAGCTATGAAACGTAAAAAGATCCTTAAAAGAAAGACAGGTGCAAATGAAGCAAAAAATTCTTTTTTTGACTTAAGCAATGAAACTAAAAGAGATATTTTGGGAATTTTGCTTTTTGCTTTGGCTATAGTTTCACTTCTAAGCTTTTTTGGAATAGCCGGAGGTTTGGGGAAAATTTTTTTCTGGAATATCCACCTTCTTTTTGGTTGGGGATTTTTACTTCTGCCCATTATTCTAACCGCAATGGGAATCGCTTGCATAAAAGCGAAAGAAACTTCTTTTCCTAAAACGGCTCTTTTTGGAATAATCATTTTTACTCTGGGGCTTTTAGGAATTTTTCATCTTTCCCAAGAACCCTCTCAAATGAAAATGCTGGCAGAGGCCGGAAAAGGAGGGGGATATTTAGGAATTCTTTTTGCTTGGCCATTGGTCAAATTTTTCGGGCCGCTTGCTTCTTTTATTATCCTAATCAGCATTATTCTCATTTCTCTTTTAATTATTTTCAACACCAGCCTGAGAAAATTATTAAGAGTCTTTGCTTCAAAAATTTCTAAACAAAATAAGTCAGAAGAAATAAATTCAAAATCAACTCTAATCGAAAAACCCCAAGAAAATTTAGAAAACAAAACTTCTCCTCTTATTGAATCATCTTTAAAAGAACCATCTTTTGCAAATCGCATCAAAGGATTAGCCAAGCGAGCATTAAAAACTCCAAATTTTAAAATAAAATCAATCCCATCAGCAACAGAAAACGAAAAACAAGAATCAATCCCTAATAAATCTTCCTTAGAAATAATGGAAGAAGCTAAAGAAAAAGCTAAAATAACAAACGAAATAATTGACAAAACCTGGCAGGCTCCGCCGATAGATTTGCTTGAGGCCGAAACTGATAAACCCTCCAGCGGAGATATCAGCGCCAATGCTAATATCATCAAACAAACTTTAGAAAACTTCGGAATTAAAGTAGAAATGGGAGAAGTTAAAGTTGGACCAACAGTAACTCAATATACATTAAGACCAGAAGCTGGAATAAAGCTCTCGCGGATTACTGCTCTTCAAAACGATCTCGCTTTGGCGCTCGCTGCCCATCCTTTAAGAATTGAAGCTCCCATTCCCGGCAAGGCTTTAGTCGGAATTGAAATTCCCAATAAAACAGTAGCAAGAGTTCGCCTCAGAAATCTCTTGGAAAGCTCTGAATTTAAAGGCCGCCGGTCAAATCTGACAATGATCCTAGGCAGAGATGTCAGTGGCCAAATTATTTTGGCTAATCTAGAAAAAATGCCTCACCTTTTAATCGCCGGGGCTACCGGAAGCGGCAAAACGGTAGCTCTTAATAGCTTAATCATCAGTCTTCTTTACCAAAACAGCCCTAAACGGCTTAAATTTATTTTAATTGACCCCAAACGGGTAGAATTTACTAATTATAACGGGATTCCTCATTTACTTACCCCGGTTATAGTAAAAGCAGAAAAAGCAGTCAACGCCCTTAGATGGGCAATTGAAGAAATGGAAAAACGCTATGAACTTTTATCAGAAAAAGGAGCGAGAGATATATTTTCATACAATAAAAAGCAACGACGGCTTCATAGCGGCGACAACCCTGTGGAATCGCTTGTACAGGATAATAATCACAATTTAACTCCCCAGCCTTCCGAAACAATGGAGCCATCAGCAGAAACCTTACCGTTTATTGTTATTATTATTGACGAATTAGCAGACCTAATGAGTGTTTTTCCAAGAGAAATAGAAGCTTCTATTGTTAGATTAGCTCAAATGGCAAGAGCGGTGGGTCTACATTTAGTGGTCTCTACCCAACGTCCCTCGGTAGAAGTAATTACCGGACTTATTAAAGCAAATATAACCTCCCGGATTGCATTTGAAGTGGCAAGCCAAGTGGATTCTCGGACTATTTTAGATACAGGCGGAGCGGAAAAATTACTCGGCAACGGTGATATGCTTTATATCGCCAGTGATATCTCTAAACCTAAACGTATTCAAGGAGCTTTTGTTTCCGAACGAGAAGTTAAAAAAGTTGCTGAATATATAAAAAAAGAGCGAAAACCAAAATATAATGAAGAAATAATAAAACCATCATTTGAGAAAGAAGAACTTTTTACTGAGAATACTGTCGATGATGAACTTTACGAAAATGCCAAAGAAGTAGTTATTGCTTCCGGAAAAGCTTCAGCGTCTCTTCTTCAGCGCCGCCTCAGAGTGGGATATGCCCGAGCAGCCAGACTTCTGGATTTATTAGAAGAACGCGGTATAATTGGACCCCCGGATGGAGCAAAACCGAGAGAGATACTCACGGATGGCAAAGAAAATAATATTTGACATAATTTTAAATTTTTCATAGTATAAAAATACAGATAAAAAATATTGACTCAGGTCTTTGACCTGAACCCCCTTTTTGAAGTTTCTTTCCGTAGAAGACGAAAAAGAAATAAAAGGTTTAAGTTAGAGGCTTGAACCAATATTTAAAGATAGCTGGTTGGACGGCGAAGAAGCGAAAGCCGGTTATAATCCGCTGGATAAAGGAAGAATGTAAGAATGAAAATGAAAAAATATTTCACAACCAAAGAAGTCGTCTCGCCATCGCTGGGCGAAAAATTAAAGAAGGCGCGAAAATCATCCGGATTAAGCCTTCGTCAAATAAGCGAGATATCAAAAATACAAGTTAAATATTTAGAAAGACTGGAAAAGGGAGATTATGAGGCGCTTCCGGCTGATGTTTACATTAAAGGATTTTTAAAGATTCTTGCTCCTCTTTTGGGACTAGATACTCAAGAAACGATTAACTGCTATAAAAAAGAACAAATAATTCACGAGAGGCTTCAAAAGAAAAACTTAAAAAAAATAAAACCGATATCACATACCCGGCCAACTTTTATTATTACTCCAAAAATCATTTTTGCTCTTTTGGGTAGTATTGCATTTATTGGAATAAGCGGCTGGCTGGCTTGGCAGATCAGCTCATTTGCTTCACCTCCTTATTTAGTTATAAATAATCCTTCCGGCGATTTAACCGTTAAAAATTCTGACTTCGTCCTAAAAGGCGTCACTGAAGAAAAAGTAAAATTGACTATCAACGGAGAAATCGTTATGCCTGATAAAGATGGATATTTTGAAGAACAAATTAATCTCGGGCCGGGTTTAAATACTATTAAGGCGGTAGCAACTAATCGCTTCGGTAAAACAACAACGGTCATTAGACGGATTATACTTGAGGAATAAAATAAGTATTGTCAGATTTATTTAGTGTGGTATACTGAATTTTGATAAGTTAGATTAGAATAAAAATCACTTTACTTAAGCCAAAACAAAAAAACAAAAAGCCAAAATTACAACCAAAAAGTAAAAAGTTAAAAAGTTTTTTGATTTTAATTTGTAATTTTTTGTTTTAGATTTTAGGTTTTGGATTTTAAAAATATGAAAAATGAACAGAAAAAATCCCACAAGGGAAGCCTCGCGGCAGAGGATAAAAAAACTAAACATACTTCAGATGTAGTAGAAGAGATTAAAAAACGTTTTGGTGAAGGAGCAATTATGAAGCTAGGAGAAATAAAAAAAGTAGACGTAGATGCTATTCCAACTGGCTCCATTTCTTTAGATATTGCCTTAGGAGTAGGAGGTATGCCAAAAGGAAGAATTATTGAAATTTATGGAGGTGAAGCAAGCGGCAAAACAACACTTACGCTTCACGTTACTAGCGAGGCTCAAAAAAAAGGAGAAATAGTTGCTTTTGTTGATGCCGAACACGCTTTGGATCCGGAATACGCCAAAAAAATAGGAGTAAAAATTGACGATCTTTTAATTTCCCAACCCGATACCGGAGAACAAGCGTTAGATATTGTTGAAAGTTTAGTTCGTTCCGGAAGCGTTGATTTGATAGTCGTTGATTCTGTTGCCGCTCTTACTCCGCGCGCTGAAATTGAAGGAGAAATGGGAGCATCTCATATGGGTCTTCAAGCGCGCCTTATGTCTCAAGCATTAAGAAAACTTACCGCGATCGTCTACAAATCCAATACCTGCGTCATTTTTATTAATCAAACTCGGATGAAAATTGGTGTTGTCTTTGGCAATCCAGAAACAACTCCCGGAGGAAAAGCCTTAAAATTTTATTCTTCAGTTCGTATTGAAATGCGCAGAGCAGCGCAAATTAAGCAGGGTGATAAAATTATCGGTAATCGGGTTAAAGTCAAAGTGGTAAAAAACAAAGTTGCCCCTCCTTTTAAGTCAACAGAATTTGACATTATGTATAATGAAGGAATTTCTCGCTTGGGAGATATTATTAATACGGCTGTGGAGTTTGGAATTGTTAAAAAATCCGGTACCTGGTATAATTGGCAAGATCAGAAACTCGGTCAGGGACTTGAAGCGGCCAAAAAATTCTTAAAAGAAAATCCAAAAATGGCCGCGGAAATTGAAAAAACAATCAAGAAATCCGTTCTTGAACAATTATAGAATAGAGAATAGAAAATAATTATAAAACAGGCGAAGATATATCCTTGCCTGTTTTTATTTCTGCAATTTCTCTTCAGCTTTTTTTATTCACAACCCCATAATAAACATTCTTCAAACATTCTTTTTTAATTCCTCTGGCATTGCCTAACCCTAAATTTTCCAAAGAGACATTAAAATACAAAGCGAAAACTAGATCATCAATATAATTTTTAATTTTATCTCTTAATTCAAAATCAATAATTGGTAATTCTTTTAACTCGTTTAAATTTATTACCCCTTTTTCTAATTTTAATTTATCGCTATCAATTAAATTATTTAACGCTTTTTTAATTAAGCTTGGATTGTTTTTAATTTTTAATTTTATTTCTTTGTTATCTTTTACTAAAACTAAATTATTTTTTTCTACTTTTGCATCGTCAAACTTTTGCATCATCACTTTTGAAAAATCAACCAAATCATTTAATTTAATTTCTTCCAACCTTAACATTTTTTCGGTTTGCTTAATAATTTCGTTTTTGATAAATTGATTATCTCCTGTTATTTTTGGAATATGTATAAACTCTTTAATTGTTTTCACGGGAACTAAATATTCTTTCTCATTTTCATTTTTTAAATTAGCTTCTAACAATAATTTTGTTGCTGGAAAATTTAAAAGAGAGAATAAATATAAAACCTCTTTTTTATTATTCGAACAGATAATAGATGATTGTCCCATATTAAAAATTATTTGATGATTTGTAAAATAAAATTGATCTGGATTTTTTACGCTCCATATTATTTTATATCTCTTATCTAAAATAGAATATCCTTGACTGTTTTGAGTTAATTTAATTAATTTTTTATCTTTCGGATAGTATTCTGTTGGAATAAATTGTGAATAACCAGTAAAATTTTTAAAGTTTAATATTTCGTAATTATTTTCAGGTTTTGTTTTTATTCTATTTTTATTTAATATAAAACCTATATCAAAATAAAATCTATCTCCAAAATAATGCTCTGCGGTGATGTGATCGTAATAAATTGAAATATTATCACTGTTCTTTTTATATTTCTCGTAAAAATCCAAAAACTTTTTATCTTGCTTGATAAAATTCCAATTTGCCGCATTCTGCAAGAGTTTCTTTTGTAGAAGCTTCTTTTTATTTATTTTCTTTACCTTTTAAAATATTTCGCAAACATTTTTCAACATCATCATTAGGATTTTTATAATGGATAATTTCTGTTTGATGAATTGAATTCGGCGTCCCTCGTTTAACAACAAAAACCAAGCTTGAAGTCGTCACCGGCTTATTTTATTTTAATCCTCTCCTAACAAACATTTTACCGCTAAAAATTATTATTTTTTCAATTGTGGTAAATTTAGCAAGATGATAACGCAATACATCAAGATCGCCAGCAGTTAAAATTGTCTGCGGAATAATATAACAAAGCTTTCCATTGTCTTTTAATAAAGCAAGTCCTAAAGCAATAAAAAACGCGTAAAGATTCGGCTTTGGTGAATATTTTTTTTGATGGTCGGGAACGCTATGTAAATTAACGCCATAGATATTATTTAATTTTACTGTCTCTTGTTTCATTAAATCAAAAACCAAAACGTTTTGCTTTGAACATTCGTTATAGCTCACATAAGGCGGATTGCCAATAACATAATCAAACCTGCGGCGGGGAATTTTTCCATTCTTTAAACTTTTTTTTATTTCTTTCAAATCATCTTCATCTCGCACATAGCTTATATAACCAAGATTTATTTTTTTGGCAAAAAGAGACATCTGACCATTACTTCTGGCATATTCAACTTCCGTATTGCTAACAGTATTTTTAAAAGCGATATCCATAAATTCGGCAATGCTGTCTTTTGTTTTAAACACCTTAATCTTCTTATCAATCGGATTATTATATTTTTCATTGATAATCAAAGGCAGCATTCGCATTAAAATATTCATCTCCGCCAAATAGAGCGGAAATTCGGCAATATCCAAACCAAAAATATTATCATTAATTAATTCTTCAATTTTCTTTGACGATTTTTCTAATCCATTCGGCACAGATTTAATAAGCTGATCAACCGCCCTATATAAAAAAGCGCCGCTCCCGCAAGAAGGATCGATAATAGAAATATAATTTTCGTCCGGTTTATTTTTTAGCCGTTTTTTGATATTTCCATTATTATAACCGATCTGCTCAAGCATAAAATTTACTACTGCTGAATCAGTGAAATACTGCCCTTTTTTTGTTTCTTCGTATAATTCTTTAAGATAGTTTTCGTAAATATAGCCAAAAATTTCATTACGAACATTGGCAAAATTATATTTCTTTACAAAAACAAAAATATCCAGCCATGGTGACACTTCGTGAAGTTCGTTTTTTGGTTTGCGATAAAGTTCAAGAAGTTTATTATTAATAAATTCCTGCTCTTTCGCAAATGGACGATAAATATTCTTAGAAATTTTATTGGAAATTCTATCGGTAATTCCCAAGATTTTTCCAAACTGTCTTGTTTTTAAACACTCAAATATTTCTTCTTGGATTTCTTTAAATTCTTTTTTAAATTTACTGAATTCATTGTCAACTAAAGCTTTATATAAAATAAATTGAATTATGTAAGCGTAAGAAATTTCCACCGCGGCTTTTTCTCTATTTTTAACGTTCATCTCTTTCAAATATCCTTCTATTTGTAATTTATTTTTAAAACTGCGAATTTAGTTTTGTAATGTCTTTAAAAAATATCTGACGGAAATCTTCAACATTTAAAATTTCCGCTTCTCTTAATAAAGACTTCTGCCCTTTTTTTCAAAAAAGGCAAGGTAATATGATTCTGGTTTAATGTATTCTTGCCAAAATTCTAAAAATAATTCTGTTTTATCAAAAATTTCTTTCAGAGTAAACTCTCTGTATTCGTTATTATTGTAAAAACGCCAAGAGTATCCGTCAGTTAAAATTCCGCATCTTTTGCTATTATTTTCATTGTAATCTAATTGATACTGAATTATCTGCTGTTCGCCTGCTTTAATATTTTTATATCTTTCAACTTCAATAGGAATTGCAATTTCAGGATTAATAAAAATTACAATATCAGCATGGCGAGCCGCTTTCTTTACTTCCTCTTCTTTGAATTCGTATTTTCTCTTTTCCAATGGAGTAGAATTTAAACCTTCTTTTAAATTAAAAATATCCGGACATTCTAAAATATCCTTCACGAATTTTTGCGCACCGTCCCCGATTTCTTTTTTAATATAAGAATCCTTTTCTTTATTCCATTTAGATTTTAATTCCGTAATAGTCATTTTTAGATTAAATCAGTTATCAACTTTATTCTTGTTCTATTAAACATAAAATAGCACAAAAAAAACTATAAAATCAACAAAAAAACAGAGGAAATTATCCTCTGTTCGTTCATATTAGCAGGGTACTGCGGATAATATGTTTTCTTAAATAAAAAAAATTAAAAACTTTTTATTTTCTATCTCGAAACATACGGCAAAATTGCCATAAATCGGGCCCGCTTAATTGCCCGGGCTAATTGCCGCTGGTGTTTGGCGCATACTCCAGATCTTCTGGATGGAACTATCTTTGCCCTCTGGCTGATAAAGCGCCTAAGAAGATCTCTATTTTTATAATCAATATATTGAATATTTTCTGTGCAAAAATAACACGATTTTTTTTTGCTCATATCTTTATTAATCTTGAATTACGAAATAGATACTCTTCTTGTCATTCTGACAGATTGTCCGAAAACTTGAAGTTCAGCCTTTAGGCTGTATAAATTATGGCTTGTTTAAGCCTTCCTGTTTTACAGGCTAAAGCCTGAACTCCAGTTATTAGACAATCTGGAAGAATCTCTGAACTTGTTTCAGATGATTTTCCCACATTTGTGGGAGATTCTTCGGTCGTTTCACTCCCTCAGAATGACATTATCGGAGTATTTCGTAATTGAAGGTTATTTAAATTAAAACGGAATATTTTCCACTTTTATTTCTTCTTCATTTTTATTTTCCTGATTACTTTCTTTGGTTTTATCGGCTTCGGCGTTTTTAACAGGCTCTTCCATCTGGACGGTAGGAATTTCTTCTTTTGAAGACACCTGACCCGATTCAGTTGCAGTATTAGCGGCCCGCGGGCCCATCTGCATATTTTCAGCAATTATTTCAGTGCGGCTTCTTTTAATTCCATCCTGACCTTCCCAGCTTCTTGTTTCAAGTCGTCCTTCAACCATAACTAATTGACCTTTTGAAAGGTACTGACCGCAAATTTCCGCCAATTTTCTCCAAACAACAACATTATGAAACTCTGTTTTTTCTTGACGTTCTCCGTTCTGATTTGTCCAAACGCGATTTGTTGCCACTCCGAAAGAGGCAACTTGCTGACCTTGAGGTGTAGTACGAAGCTCTGGATCGCGAGTCAGCCTTCCAATAATAATAACTTTATTTAAATTCATATTTTCGCCAATTTACAACAATATATCACGAATTGAGAAAATTTGTGATATTTGCGGCAAATTAGTTCCTAAAGAGATTTGTGAATCATTATTAAATATCTGTTAAAATTTTATCCAATTTTTTCTCTATTTCCTCTATCTTTATTTTTTTAGCTTTCTTTTTCTCGACCTTATTTTTTTCTTTAATTTTTTCTTCAGCTTCTTGGGATTCTTTCTTAGAAACCGGGAGGGATTTGACTTTTTTTCTTTCTTTCTTTTTTTCCTCAACTTCTTCGGCTCTTGCGACAACATCCTCTTTCTTAATAATAAGATGGCGAATGACATCATCCATCATTTTCAATTTATTATTCAAGGAGGTTATCTCGTTCTTAGAAGAATCTTCCTCGTCTGAATCCAGCTTAAAATTAACTATTCCATAATAACCATATTTAAATCTTCTAATAGGATAAGCAAGTTTTTGCTTTATTGGATTTTTAAAGGATTCTTCAGATGGCAAAGTTTCTTTAATCCCTCTATCATCCTTCTTTGCAGATTTCGCAGACTCTTCAATATCTTTTATAACTTTACCTCCGATTTCTTTAATTATCTTATCAATCTCTTGAGAAACTAAAGTAAGTTTTTGTGAATTTGCCTCTGGAGTAATAATATAGGTTAATTCGTAAATCATAGATACAATATTATTCTTCTGTTTTAGCAAAAATATAAAAAGTAATGAAATCCAATAAAGTATAGCAAACCCTAATCATTTCGTCAAACTTTACAGGAACAGAACATTATTTTGCCCCTGCCTATTATTTTTGTCTGCCGTATTTTCATTATAGGTGCTCTTATGAAAACGTCAACCCCGTAAAAAATTTGAATAATTAATTTAATAAACTTAATATCTTTAAGGTGTTAAATTTAAAAACCATTCAACGCTCTGAATTGATTTTGGTTTATGCTCTAGTTTTCCTAAATGTCCAAGAAAACGCATCGATGGAAACTGGACAAAAAAAGATAGATATAATAAAATTAAAATAAGTAAAAATTTTTATTTAATAATTAGGAAGGAAAATATGACAAAAATTAACCAAGATATTTTTAAGGCTTATGACATTCGGGGAATTTATCCGAAGGAATTGAACGAAGAAGCAACTTACAAAATCGGTGCTGCTTTTGTGAAATTTTTACGGAAGAAGACAAAAAAGAGAGATTTAAAAATCGTTGTTGGCCGAGACAACCGACTTTCGTCGCCAAGATTATATAAGAGCTTAACCCGAGGAATAACTGATGCCGGAGCAAGCGTAATTAATATTGGGCTTTCTACTTCACCAATGTTTTATTGGACAGTCGGCTACTATAAATTTGACGGCGGAATAAATATTACTGCCAGCCATAATCCGAGAGAATATAACGGTTTTAAATTAATTCGAGAAAAAGCAATTAAAATCAGCGAAAAAAATGGAATAAAAGAAATTAAAAATTTATCTCAAATAATAAAGTTATCTGAATTTTCTAAAGTAAAAAGGGGGAAGATTAAGAAAAAAAATATTCTTTCGGAATATATAAAAGACAATTTGGCTTTAACAGATGTAAAAAAAATAAAAAAATTAAAAATTGTCATTGATACGGCCAATTCTGTCTCCGGAATTGTTATTCCAAAAATTTTTAAAAAAACAAAATGTAAAATTTATCACATTTTTTCTAAATTAGACGGAAACTTTCCTAATCACCTTCCAGACCCTCTAAAAAAAGAAAACTTAAAATCGCTTTGTGAAGAGGTTAAAAGAAGAAAAGCAGATTTAGGAATTGCTTTTGATGGTGACGGCGACAGGATTATTTTTGTCAACGAAAAAAGTAAAGTAATTGAAGCTCATTTTATCACCGCCCTTTTAGCTGATATTATTTTAGAAAAAAATCCAAAAGAAAAAATTTTATATGATATCCGAGCAACTCAAGTAATTCCTGAAATTATTAAAAACAGAGGAGGAAAACCAATTATCTCTCGGATAGGACACTCTTTTATCAGTAATAAAATGATTAAGGATAAAATTTTCTTTGGAGGAGAATTATCAGGCCATTATTTCTTAAAAAAACATTACTGCTGCGAAAGTCCTTTTTTTGTCTTGTTTAAAGTTCTTGAAAAAATGTCCGAAACCGGAAAAAATATTTCTGAATTAATAAAACCATACCAGAAATATTCCCATTCTGGAGAGATAAATTTTAAAGTGAAAAATAAAGAAAAAATTTTAGAAAAATTAGAAAAAAAATACAAAAAAGGGAAAATTTCAAAACTTGATGGCTTAAGAGTAGATTTTAAAGATTGGTGGTTTTTAGTGAGAGCTTCAAACACTGAGCCGGTTTTAAGATTGGTTATTGAAACAAAAACAAAAAAGAAAACAGAAGAAAAGAAAAAAGAGTTAACAAACTTAATCAGAGAAATGTAAATTTTATTATTTAAGCACTATTTTTATAATCCATGATTACTACCCTTAAAGGGAAAATTAAATATAAAGGCGGCGATTTTATTATTTTGGACGTAAATAATGTTGGCTATAAAGTTAAAATCCAAAATCCAAATTCCAAATTTCCAAAAAATAAAGAAGTGGAAATTTTTACTTATCTTTATGTGAGGGAAAATGAATTGTCGCTCTACGGATTTAAGACAATTGAAGAATTAGGAATTTTTGAATTACTTCTTTTAGTTTCTGGAATAGGTCCAAAAGGAGCCTTAAAAATTTTATCTCTAACTCCGCCTAAAATTTTAAAAGAGGCCATTTTTAAGGGAGACAAAAATATCTTAGCTAAAACTGCTGGAATAAGCGAAAGAATAGCCCAACGGATCATTACTGAACTCAAAGGAAAAATATCAGAATTTGAAGGTAAAGAAGGTGAAATAGAGAATATCTCCGAAATTTCTGAGGCCATTGATGCTTTAATCAGCTTAGGGTATACAAGAAACGAAGCGCTTGCCGCTCTTGAAAAACTACCGCCGGATATAAAAAATGCAGCCGAACGAGTAAAATTAGCTTTGAAGAATCTGGGAAAGTAAAAATATCATTGAGAGCGACCCTGCACATAAGTTCTTATGTGCTGAACTCCTCACAATGACAGTTTCGCTTATTATGCAAATCGTTCAAATTCAAGAAAACCGGAGAAATGAATGGAACCAAGCTATTATCTCCAGTCCTTATGGAAATTTTTTACAATCGTTTGAATGGGGAAAATTTCAAAAATCCTTAGATAGAAAAATTTGGCGGCTGGCTATTTTAGAAAAAATAAACAACAATCTTAGTAGTGCCTATTTATTGACCACTATCATCAAACACAACCTCCCTTTTGGAAAAAGTTATCTGTATTGTCCTCGTGGACCAATCGTAGAAAAATCAAAAATTGATATTATAAAATTATTATTGAAAGAAATAAAAGATATAGCCAAAAAAGAAAAGGCGGTTTTTTTTCGTATTGAACCGCCCTTTTTAAAAAAAGAAATTGATTTCAGTTTATTAATTAAAAATGATAAATCTCTAATTGTTCCGGTAAAATCGGTTCAGCCAAAAGATACTTTAATTTTAGATCTTACTAAAAGCGAAGAAGAATTACTTTCCCAAATGAAACAAAAGACAAGATACAATATTAGACTAGCGAAAAGAAAAAAAGTAAAAATAATTTCAAGCGCCGCCTGCCGACAAACTCAGAGTGACACTTCTAAAGAATTCGAAAGGTTTTGGAAATTATTAAAAGAAACGTCTTTACGGGATAAATTCCAACTGCATCCAAAAAAACATTATCAAAAAATATTAGAAGTACTCTCATATTCAAATAATGGACCAAAAGCTCAATTATTTTTTGCAGAATATAAAGGCGAGTTCATCGCTGCTAACATCGTTGTCTTTTTCAGAAAAACCGCTACTTACCTCCACGGCGCGACAAGTAATAAATTCCGCAAGGTAATGGCCCCATATTTACTCCATTGGCAGCAAATCTGCGAGGCAAAAAAAAGAGGATGCGAGTATTATGACTTTTGGGGAATAGAAAAAGAATCAGGAACTAAAAATCAGCAATTAAGAATCAAGGAAAATAAAAACTGGCAGGGAATTACCAGGTTTAAAAAGGGATTTGGAGGAAAAGAAATTTCTTATGCTAAAACCTATGATCTGGTTTATCAGCCAAGATGGTATAAGCTCTATAATTTTGCGAAATACTTCAAATTATAAAATATTACTGCGAGACACTTTAGTGCCGAAACAATCCCGAAGGAAAAAGCGAGAACTTTAATATTAAAAGGGTCTTTTATTCCATCTATGGGATTACTTCATGGCCCTCAAAAGGAATTCCCTGTAATGACAATTTCATCCAAAAATCTGAATCAAAAGTAAAGAAAGTCCTACTCCAATAAATCCGCCAGCAATCACTTCTGATACTTTATGCCCAAGTCTTTCTTTAAGATGAGGATATTTTTTGTGATTAAGCTCCGGGAATTTTTTAACAAGAAAATTAAGAACTTGACCATGCCGACCAAGATCTCTTCTAAATCTCAGGGCGTCGTCAATCACAATATAGGCAAGAACAAAACTTATCGCAAAAGTTGAAGAGTCAAATCCTTCATAGTATCCTACTGTCGCTATTAAAGAAGCAACAAAGGCAGTATGAGCCGAAGGCATATACCCATGTTCAAAAATATAGCTCCATTTTAATTTTTTTCGTCTTCGCACAATGAAGACGAATTTTATTGCTTGGGCCACAAAACCGACAATAATAGGAATAAAAATCATTGGATAAAACATATCGGATTAACGTTAAAAAACAATAACAGGTTTAGTATAACACACTATTAGTAAATAGCAATATCCAAATTTGACATTTTTATTCAAAGATATATAGTAATCGCATTCTAAATTTACCGCCCTTTATCATTTCGATGAATGAAATTTTACGAAGTAAAATTGATTGAATGAGGAGAAATGCCCTGTATGAAATTTAAAAGATTTTTTCTCTCCGCTTTGCTCCGTTTGAAATGATAAAGGAACTCGGTCCTACTTTTGCTTTAAGACTTTTGATGTTTTTTATCCACGAAAGCTGAAACGTTTTATAAAAGATGTTGTTCAAAAAAGACGCCCATATGGCACTAAAGCATATATTATTTCTGACCATCATCCGGAAATTATCAAAGCCTGGCAGGAAAAAGATATTCTTTTTAGGGAATACAGATTTATGCCAAAAGCTATTGAACTTGATACTATTATTTACATCTACGCTGATAAAATTGCCTTGATATTTTTAAAAGAACCTTTAAGTGGTATAATTATAGAAAACAAAAAACTTTTTCAAGTTTTCAAGTTTATGTTTGATTCGCTCTGGAAAGAGTTAAAAGGGAAGAATTTACCAGAATAAAACTAAAAAACAATGAATAATTACTATCTTTCAATTATTCTAAAACCGAAAAATCAAGTAGAAATTCTTTTAAAAAAGGGGAGTCGTTTGTTAAATCGTGCTTTTTGGCAAGACAGGCAAGATCTGGACAAAAAATTGCTTCCCGCTATTGACAAGATTTTTAAGAAGAGTAATATAGGGATAAAAGACATTAAAACAGTAAATTTTTCATTTGCCAAGGATACAAGTTTTATTGCCCAGCAAATCGGACGCGCAACAACCAAAAGCATAATTTTTGCTCTGGAAAAAAATAATATATAATAATTTTATTGTTATTTATTTAACCTTAGAAAACAACTGAATAATTCTATATTAAGCCTTAAAGCTAAAAGGTTTCTTTTGGCGTTTTTGTTTTATATTTAATATCTAAATAACTTTAAAATAATGCAAGAGAAAACTTTAACTATAAAAAATCATTTCTCATCCCATTCAAGCCTTACTAAACGGAAATCTTTTAGAAAACTTCAGAAAATTGTCAAACTTCCAAATCTTATCGAAACTCAACTTTCTTCTTACCAATGGTTCATTAAAGAAGGACTTAGAGAGCTTCTTGATGAAATCTCTCCAATCAAAAGCTACAGCAAAGATATCGAATTAGATTTTTTAGACTACTACTTTGATGAACCAAAATATGACGAGGCAACAAGCAAATCTCGCAATATTTCTTATGAATCACCTCTTCGAGTTGAAGTGCGCCTTACCAATAAAAAAACCGGTGCATCCCGCCTGCAAGAATGTTACTTTGGTGAGTTTCCAATAATGACTGAGAAGGGCGCATTTATCATTAATGGTGTAGAAAGAGTAGTTGTTTCTCAGCTTATTAAATCACCGGGGGTTTTCTTCAGCCCTTCTTATCAAAAGAAGGAGATTTGTTTTTTTGGGGCAAAAATTGTTCCATCTCGAGGCGCTTGGCTTGAAATTGAAACAGAATCAGATGGAACTATTTTTGTCAGAATTGACCGTAAAAGAAAAGTGACAGTAACTTCACTTCTCCGTGCTTTCGGCTATGGCAAAGATGAAAAAATCTTAACGCTTTTTAAAGAAGTTGACAAAGGACCAGTTAAATTTATTGAACAAACTATTGCTCGTGATAATGCGAAAAGTCAAGATGAGGGCTTTATAGAAGTTTATCGAGCGATAAGACCTGGAGATTTAGCCACAGTTGACAATGCAAAAAGCTTAATTGAAGCAATGTTTTTCAATTTTGATCGCTATGATTTCGGTAAAGTTGGCAGACATAAAATGAATCAACGTCTTGGAGTGAACTTTCCGGATGATATAAAATTCAGAGTATTTTCCCCTCAAGACTTAGTCTTAACCATTAAAGAAATCATCCGTCTTAATAATACCCCAGGAGCTCAAGGTGATGATATTGATCATCTAGGAAACCGCCGAGTAAGAACTGTAGGAGAGCTCATTCAAGAAAGATTCCGCTTAGGGCTTGTCCGTATGGAAAGAAATATCAAAGATAAAATGAGCACGATCGAGATTGAAAGCGCTACTCCAATTCAACTAATTAATCCCCGTCCCCTTACCGCAGTAATTAAAGAATTTTTTGCCTCTTCACAATTAAGCCAATTTATGGATCAAGTGAATCCTTTAGCTGAACTTGAACATAAACGAAGACTTTCGGCTATGGGGCCAGGAGGGCTCCAACGAGAAAGGGCCGGTTTTGAAGTCAGAGATGTTCATCCTTCTCATTACGGAAGAATCTGCCCCATCCAAACTCCAGAAGGACAAAACATTGGCCTTGTTGGACATCTCGCTTGTTACGCAAGAATTAATGATTTTGGATTCATTGAAACTCCTTACCGCAAAGTAAAAGACGGACGGGTTACTGATGAAATAGTTTTTCTTGACGCCACCCAAGAAGAGAAAGTTAATATTGCCCATGCCACCGTGCCTCTTGATAAACAAGGCAGGTTTTTAGAAGAAAATGTGCAAGCGCGCCTTGGAGGACAACCGGGAATAACTTCAGCTTCTGAAATTAACTATATAGACGTTTCGCCTAAACAAGCCATCAGTGTAGCCACTTCTCTTATTCCTTTTTTAGAGCATAATGACGCTAATCGTGCTTTAATGGGTTCTAATATGCAACGCCAGGCAGTTTCTTGTATTATTCCACAAGCTCCGATAGTTGGAACGGGTATTGAAGATAAAGTAGCCATTGATTCTGGACAGGTGATCATTGCCAAAGAAAATGGAGAAGTTGAAGAAGTTGACGCTAATCATATAAAAATTAAAAGTATAAGAGACGAGGACGAATTTGAAAAACCCAAAAAAAATAAAACCCAAAAGCAGGGAAAACCTAAAATTAAAGATTATAAACTCTATAATTTTGTTCGTTCAAACGCAGCTACTTGCATAACCCAACATCCGCGGGTTATTAAAGGACAAAAAATTAAAGCAGGAGATCTCTTGGCTGATGGAGCAGCTACAGATCAAGGAGAGTTAGCTTTAGGGCAGAATTTGTTAGCCGCCTTTATGCCTTGGAGAGGAGCCAATTTTGAAGACGCGATTATTATTTCTGAAGAGGTAGTCCGAAATGACAGATTTACCTCTATTCACATTGAAGATTACTCCATTGATATTAGAGATACTAAATTAGGGCCTGAAATTATTACAAGAGATATTCCTAATATTGGAGAAGAAAAATTAAAGAATTTAGACGAAGAAGGAATTATTCGTATTGGCGCTGAGGTTTCTTCTGGAGATATCTTAGTTGGTAAAATTACCCCTAAAGGAGAAACCGACCTTACAGCCGAAGAAAGACTTCTTAGGTCTATCTTTGGAGAAAAAGCTCGGGAAGTAAAAGATACCTCTCTATACTTATCTCATGGAGAACATGGCAAGGTAGTCGATATTAAAATCTTCGAGCGCGATCGAGGAGATAAACTTCCAAGCGGCGTAATAAAAACTATTCAAGTAAGCATTGCTCAAATTAGAAAAATAGCTATTGGTGATAAATTGTCCGGACGGCATGGAAATAAAGGGGTAATTTCTAAAATTTTACCTCCCGAAGATATGCCTTATCTTCCGGATGGCCGACCGGTAGATATTATTTTAAACCCATTAGGGGTAGCTAGCAGGATGAACATTGGACAGATTTTAGAAACTCATCTCGGCTGGGCGGCGCAAAAGTTAAACTATAAAGTGATTTGTCCTGCCTTGAACGGACCGAAAGAAGAAGACATTAAAAAAGAATTAAAAAAAGCCGGATTGCCCCCAGATGGCAAAATTCAACTTTTTGATGGCCGAACTGGTCAGCCTTTTGACCAAAAAACTACTGTTGGAATTATCTATATTATGAAGCTGCACCATCTTGTTGAAGATAAAATTCATATGCGTTCTATCGGGCCATATTCTTTGATAACTCAACAACCTTTGGGAGGGAAAGCTCAGTTTGGCGGACAGCGCTTTGGAGAAATGGAAGTTTGGGCTCTGGAAGGTTATGGAGCGGCTTATACTCTTCAGGAAATTTTGACTATTAAGTCAGACGATGTTTTAGGCCGTTCAAAAGCTTATGAAGCAATTATTAAAGGAGAAAGAATTAAGAGCCCTCATATTCCCGCCTCCTTTCATGTTTTAGTAAACGAACTTAAGGCTCTAGGGTTAAATGTTGAATTAGTAAAAGAAGAAAAAAAAGAAACAGAAGAAAATGATCGCAGAGAAAAGAAATGTTAATTAAAAAACAAAGCAAAAATTATTGATCAAAGAAGTAAAATAATTAGAAAATATACAGCACAAGATAGGCGATTGGAGATCGATTATACGATTCTAAACGGTAGAAGTCCGGGAAAAAAGAAGAACTCTTGCGTGAAACTAAAATTCATTTTAATGAAAGCTTTCATTTTAGGCGGACGAGATTATACGGACTTATATTCATTCTTAAGAAAAAATTAATTCCTTTAAGTAAAATAATTAATTGTCGTAAAAAGAAACATAAAGGAAAACTCAATGACCATCTTTTTTAGAAGAATCAGTCTATTTTGGAGAAGTTCCAGAAGTAAAAATAGAATTTTTGAAAAAGCCCAAGAAAAAAAATAGAAAAATTCTTTGAAGAAAAAATTAAAAAAATCAAACTTATGGAAACAAAAGTAGAAGACTTTAAAGCAATTAAATTAAAACTGGCCAGCCCCGAGGATATTTTAGAGTGGAGTCATGGAGAAGTTTTAAAACCGGAAACAATAAATTATCGCACCCAGCGGCCGGAAAAAGATGGACTCTTTTGCGAAAAAATTTTTGGACCCACCAAGGACTGGGAATGCGCTTGCGGCAAATACAAACGGATTCGTTACAAAGGGGTAGTCTGCGACAGATGTGGGGTTGAAGTAACCCGTTCAAGCGTCAGAAGAGAAAGAATGGGGCATATTAAACTTGCGGTACCAGTTACGCATATTTGGTTTCTAAAAGGCGTACCATCAAGCATCGGTCTTTTTCTAGATAAATCTTTCCAAGAATTAGAAAAAATAGTCTATTTCGCTGCCTATATTATAACTGAAATAAACGAAGAAGCACGAAAAGATACTCTAAAACAAATTGAGAGTGAATACAAACAAAAACTCAAAACTCAAGAAAAGTCAGAAAATTTAAAAACAGCTTACGAACAAGCTAAAAAAGAATTAAGGGAATTACATAAACTACAAATTATTTCTGAATTTGAGTATCGAAATTTTTCTTTAAAATATGGACATGTTTTTAAAGCAAATACCGGAGCAGAAGCAATAAGAAGTATACTCAAGAGTATAGATTTAGAAAAATTAGAGCTTGAACTTAAAAGAGAATTAGAAAAAACTTCTATAGTAAAACCGCAAAAGAAGAAAATTTTAAAACGTCTTCGGTTAATTCAAGGATTTCTTAAAGCAAAACTTCGACCAGAATGGATGTGCATAACAACTCTGCCGGTTTTGCCACCGGATTTAAGACCAATGGTTCAATTAGACGGAGGAAGATTTGCCACATCTGACTTAAATGATCTATATCGACGAGTGATCAATCGAAACAATCGCTTAAAACGCCTGATTAAACTTAGTGCTCCAGAAATAATTCAACGCAACGAAAAAAGAATGCTTCAAGAAGCGGTTGACGCTCTAATTGATAATTCCGCGCGGAGGGGCGGGGCAGCAATGGCCGCTACCGGACAACGGCGAGTTCTTCGATCCTTAGCTGATATGCTTAAAGGAAAACAAGGAAGATTTCGTCAGAATCTCTTAGGAAAGCGGGTTGACTATTCCGGCAGATCTGTTATCGTCGTCGGACCAGAATTAAAACTTTATCAAACCGGCCTTCCCAAAGAAATGGCATTAGAGCTTTTTAAACCATTTGTCGTTAGAAAGCTTATTGAAGGCGGCAGTGCTTATAATGTTCGCAGCGCCACAAGACTTATTAACGAAGAAGTACCAGAAGTCTGGGACATTTTAGAGAAAATAATAAAAGACCAGTATGTTCTTTTAAATAGGGCGCCAACATTACATCGGCTTGGAATTCAGGCTTTCAAACCTATACTGATTGAAGGAAAAGCCATACAAATTCATCCATTGGTATGTAAAGCTTTCAATGCTGATTTTGACGGAGACCAAATGGCTGTTCATATTCCTTTAACTCATGAATCCCGAAAAGAAGCAGCCGATATTATGCTTTCAAGTCATAATCTTCTAAAGCCAGCCTCTGGCGAACCAATTGTTATTCCTTCTCAAGATATGGTTCTTGGATGTTATTATATGACAAAAATCCAAAAAAATCTCAAAGGAGAAGGTAAATTTTTCAACACCCCCCAAGAAGCAATTTTAGCCTATGAGTTAGATAAAATAAACCTAAAATCCAGAATAAAGATCCGCTTGAATTCCACCTTAATAGAAACTTGCGTCGGCCGCATAATTTTTAATGAAGCTCTGCCAAAAGAATTAAGATTTGTAAACAAAGTAATGGATGCTAAGTCTTTAAAAAATATAGTAGCCCAGTCACTGGAGAAATGCGGTCACCATGAAACAGTCGCCCTTGTTGATCGGATTAAAAAATTAGGTTTTGAATATGCAACCCATTCCGGAATGAGTTGGGGAATAGATGATCTTTCTATACCTGAAATCCGCAAGGAATTATACAACAAGGCAAATAAAGAAATTGAGTCTATCCACAAACAATATAGAGAAGGACTTTTAACAGATAATGAACGGAGAGTTCGAATCTTAGAAATTTGGACGATGGTTAAAAACAAAGTAGCCGACGCAGTAAAAAATGAATTAAATGAGAATAATCCAGTCTACTCTATGATTGATTCTGGCGCTAGAAGTTCTTGGGCGGTATTAACTCAAATGATGGGAATGAAAGGTTTAGTTGTTAACCCTGCTGGAGATACAATTGAATTGCCGATTAAAAGCAGTTTCAAAGAAGGGTTTAATGTTTTGGAATATTTCATCTCGACTCATGGAGCGCGGAAGGGAATGACTGACATTGCTCTAAGGACGGCAACAGCCGGATATCTAACCCGTCGCCTTGTCGATGTTGCTCAAGATGTTGTTGTACGCCAGCACGACTGCGGTGACACTTCCGGAGTTGTCGTCTCGCGCCACCACGAAGAAAGCCTTGGAAGAGACTTTACCACTCGAATAATAGGAAGAACAGCCTTGGAAGATATAAAGAATCCCGCAACAAATAAAACTATTGTCGCTAAAGGAAATCAAATTAGTAAAGAAAAAGCATTGGAAATTTTAAAAGCTAAAATAGATAAAGTAAGAATTAGAAGCGTTATTAAATGCAAAACCCGACGAGGAATCTGCCAGGCCTGTTATGGATATGATCTTGGATCAAACAAATTAGTTGCGCTTGGCGCGGCAGTAGGCATTGTTACCGCTCAAGCAATTGGAGAACCTGGCACCCAATTAACAATGCGTACTTTTCATACCGGAGGTGTGGCCGGTCAAGATATCACCCAAGGTCTTCCTCGTGTTCAAGAAATTTTTGAAAATAGAGTTCCAAAAGGGAAAGCTCTAATTTCTGAAGTTACAGGACAAGTAGCAGAAATAAAAAAAGATGGAGAAAAAAAGATTATTAAAATTGAATATGAAACAAAAGAGAAAAATAGAAAAAAAGACAGTTCAGGCTTTAAAGAATATACAATTCCAGCAAACATAGCTTTATGGGTTAAAGAACAGGATTTAGTCGTAAAAGGGCAACAATTAACTGAAGGGCATCTTGATCTTCAAGAATTATTTGCGTTAGGAGGAATCGACGCAGTCCAAGATTATATTGTCCACGAGGTTCAACAAATTTATTCTTCTCAAGGAGAAGGAATTAATGACAAACACATCGAGATTATTGTTCGTCAGATGCTTTCGCGGGTAAGAGTTAAAGATCCAGGAGACACGGATCTGCTTTTTGGAGATATTGTCGAAAAAGCCCAATATATTGAGGCTAATGAGGCGGTCAAGAAAAAAGGAGGAAAACTTGCTACGGCCGAACCGCTTCTTTTGGGTATTACCAAAGCATCGCTTTCCACTGAAAGCTTTCTTTCGGCAGCCTCTTTTCAAGAAACAGCTCGAGTGCTTATCAATGCCGCGGTAACCGGCAAAAAAGATTACCTGCGCGGACTAAAAGAAAATGTAATTATTGGAAAATTAATCCCTGTTGGAACGGGATATAGAGAAAAAAGTTAGAAGTTAGAAGTATAAATTATAATAAGCCAAAAGAAGAAACAAATTAAAAGCAAAACTGCCACCATAAAAGGCAGTTTTGCTTTTGGTTAAATTTTGGAATATAATTATAGTAATAAATATATTTTTTATACAATGCGAAAAAAAACTGCGGTAACAATACTTACTTTTCTTATTATAAATGTAATAATTACTTTAGGTTTTATTTATGGCTGGTTTAAGCCGGTTTCTTTTGAAGTTGAAGGCAAGTCATTTTCTGCGTCACCCTTGTCTTTTATATTTAAAGGACAAGGAGATATTGAACTCCCATTAGAGCAAGATACTAAAAAAATCAGTCCCCTTAGCGGCGTTTCATGCGAGAATTATAATAGACGAGCTTTTGCGGTAATGTTAGCCAGCGATAACCACGCAAGGCCACTTTCTGGTTTAAGCGAAGCTGAAATTATCTTTGAAATGCCCGTTGTTACCGGCGGAATTACTCGTCTAATGGCAGTTTACCTTTGCCAAATACCCAAAGAAATAGGTTCTGTTAGAAGCGCTCGCCACGATTTTATTCCTTTAGCTATGGGATTGGATGCTATTTTTGTTCATTGGGGCGGATCTCATTTTGCTTTGGATATTTTAAAAGGTGGAATTATGGATAATATCAATGCTTTAAGTAATTCTTACGGAGCTTTTTATCGAAAAAAGTGGATTCCAAAACCTCATAATGGATTTACATCACGAGAAAGATTAATAAATTCTGCCGCCAAATTGGGCTATCGCCTAGAAAACCAATTTAAAGGATACCCGTTTCAAAACCAAAAACCAAAAGACAAAAGTCAAAAATTTAATAATAATCAAAAAATATCTTTAGAAATCGGATATCCTTATCCCTATAATGTTCGCTATGAATATGATCCTGAAAATAACTCTTATTGGCGGTGGCGAGGAGAAAAAAAAGAAATTGATAAAAATACCGGCAAACAAATCGCTGCAAAAAACATAGTCATTATGCGAGCCTCTTCAAGGCAAATCGAAGGACAATATAATGATGTAGATATAGAGGGTACTGGCGAATGCAAAGTCTATAATAATGGGACATTTATACAAGGAACTTGGAAAAAAGAAAAATCCAATAAAGCGAGCAAACTTTATTTCCTTAATAAAAAAGAGGAGGAAATTAAATTTGTTCCCGGTCAAATCTGGATAGAAATTGTCGAACCATATCAGAAGGTGGAGTGGATAGAAAGCTAAAATAAAAATTGAAACACCAAAATTGCTTAAATTTAACGATAAACTACGCGATAAAATTTCTAATTTTCAATTTCTAATTTCTAATCAATTTCTAATTACTTAATTTCTAATTGAAAATTGATTTACCCTGTTAAATAGTTGTAAAGCAAATTTAACGGGGTGAATTGAAAATTCAATAAAAAATCAAGAATTAGAAATTAAAAATTAAGTTATTTCTTTAATGATTAAAATTTAGAATTTTTATAAGAATTTAATAAAATTCAATAATAATATGCTAATATTTCTGTACGGCCAAGATTCTTATAGGTCTTGGCAAAAACTTAACGAGATTATCCAACGATACCGCAAAATTGACAGAAGCGGCCTTAATTTAACTATTTTTGAAGGAGAAAATTTAGAATTTAACGAATTTAAAAATTCCGTAGAAAGTATCCCTTTTTTAGCAGATAAAAGATTGATTGTAGTAAAAAACTTGATTAGTCAAGGCACAAGCCAAACGATAAAAGAAATTATCGATTATGAACCACAAATGACAAAATTTAAAAGCGCTGTTATTGTCTTTTATGAGACTGGCGAATTAAACAAAGTTAATGTTTTATTTAAAAAATTAAAAAAAATAGCCCAAAGCCAAGAATTTCAATTACTAAAACCTTTTGAGTTAAATAAATGGATAAAAGAAAAAATCTCTCAGTATAAATCTTCCAATGTTAGTATTGATAAGGAGGCTTTAGAAAAATTAGCTGCTTATGTAGGTTCTAACTTGTGGCAAATGACCAATGAAATTGATAAATTGATTTTATACAAAATGTCTGATACCGGCAGAAATAATCCGCGATCCGCTCCTGCAACGATTACATCTAAAGATGTTGATCTGTTAATTAAGGCGAAAATTGATACTAATATTTTTAATACCGTTGATGCATTGGGACGAAAAAATAAAAAAGAAGCTCTCAAAAATCTGCATCAGCACTTAGAAGAAGGGGTTTCAGAAATTTATCTCTTGACTATGATTGTTTGGCAATTCAGAAATTTAATTAAGGTTAAATCGTTAACTAATGCAGAGACGAATCTTGAAATCTCTAAAAAGTTCGGGCTACATCCTTATGTAGCAAGAAAAACTATTGCCCAAACACAAAATTTTACTCTCCGCCAATTAAAAAAAATCTACCAGAAATTATTAGAAGTAGATTTATCAATTAAAACTGGAAAGGCAGATGCAAAAACTGCTTTGGATATGTTGGTCATTCAGTTAACAGCCAGCAGTTAAAGACTACCCCAGATTTATTCCAGATTCCAAATCCTTTTAGAATCCGGAATCTTTTTGTATATTCTATTCCTGCTGTTATTTGTTAACCGTTATCTGATTAACGATTCTTGTCAATCTTGATTTTTTCCGCGCTGCGGTATTTTTTTTAATTACGCCACTTTTAGCCGCTTTGTCAATTGCCTTATAAACTTTCGGCAAAAAATTTTTTGCCTCTTCTATTTTCTTCTCATCAACAAAAACTCTCAATTCCTTGATAATTTTTTTCATTCTGTCTTTTTTTTTAATATTTAAAGCTTTCCTCTTTTTAGACTGACGAAGCGCCTTTTTGGCAGATTTTATAATTGGGCTCATATAAAATTATCTTATCATTATTTATAAATTTGGTCAATCCCTAATTTTTCTTTTACCTCTTTTATTGTCGCCCGAGCGATTAACTGAGCTTTTTCTGCGCCTTTAATCAAAACTTTTCTAACATAGTCTTCATTTTTACCAAGTTCTTTAAATTTTTTCTGAAAAGGCTTTAAAAATTCAATAACGATTTCAGCTAAATCACTTTTAAATTCAGCATAACCTTTATCTTTGTATCTATCTTCTATTTTATCTATTTCTTCACCAGAAAGCAAATGATAAATCACCAGTAAATTTGAAATAGCTGGTTTCTCGATGCTCATTTTAATTTCTTTTCCTGAATCAGTTACTGCTGACTTTATTTTTTTTCTAATCGTGTCCGGCGTATCTATAAGAGCTAGATAATTTGCCGGATTTGGCGCAGTTTTGCTCATTTTATTTTTTGGACTATCAAGAGCCATTATACGTGCGCCTTCTTTTTTAACCGAAGCCTCGGGAATTATAAAAACTTCCCCATAAGTTTTGTTAAATCTTTTAGCTAACATTCGCGTAAGTTCCACGTGTTGAATTTGGTCTTCGCCAACCGGCACAACATCTGTTTTATAAAGCAAAATATCTGAAGCCATTAAGACAGGATAATCAAAAAGCCCCATATTTACATTTTCTTTAAATCTTTTGGCTTTTTCTTTAAACTGTGTCATTCGCTCAAGCTCTGAAATTTTAGTAATAGTATTTAATATCCAAGCAAGCTCTGTGTGCTGGCTGACGCTGGACTGGACAAAAATAATGGATTTTTCTGGATTAATCCCAGAAGCTAAATAAATTTTAGCCATTTCAAAAATTTTTCTAGAAAGTATTTTAGGATTTTGCTTCACGGTTAAAGCATGATAATCAACAATGCAAAAAATGCACTGATATTGTCCCTGAAACTCTAACCAATTTTTAATCGCACCTAAATAATTTCCAATATGAAGATTTCCCGTAGGCTGAATTCCGCTAAAAGCCCGCTTTTGATTAGTCATATTTTTGCTTTCTTACTTTTTCCTTTTAAATATTCAACGGCTTTAAAAATCCCTATAATTGCCGACCCGTCAAAAATTTTATCTTCCATAATTAATTTTATCGCCTGCTTAATTGGAACTTTCATTACTTTCATTCCTTTTTTACCGTCTGGTCTGATAACTTTATCTTCTCTAACAGTAATCCAAGGATTTTTATAAATAGCTTTACTTCCTAATTTTTTCCAAGGATTTTTCATCTTAAAATTCTGGTTTTTAACTTTGCGCTTTAAATTTCGAGCTTGGGCGAATTATACTTCTATCACCACCGGCAAGACCATCGGTCTTCTTTGGGTTTTTTTGTAGAGGAATTCGCCGATTAAATCCCGGATGCTGTTTCTAACATAAACCCAATTGGCTGGCTGGCCCTTGGCGGTTTTTTGAGTAATAATTTTTTCCACCTCCCGACGAGTCTCAGCCAGTAAAGCCTGTGACTCCTTCATATAAATAAATCCCCGAGAAATAATATCAGGAGATCCCCGAAGCTTTCCAGTTTTACTGTCAACAATAACAACAACAGTAAACATTCCGTCGCGCGCCATCATTTGCCGATCTCGAAGAACAACCTGGCCTACATCACCTACACCTAGTCCATCAACCATCACATAAGAAGAATGAACCTTTTCTCGTTTTACTCGTCCCCCTTTTTTGCTAAATTCAATCACCTGGCCATTATCTGGAATAAAAATATTTTCCGAAGGAATACCTAAATCTTTTCCAATTTCCCCATGAAGGCGACGCATATAGTAATTGCCATGGATTGGAATAAGCCAGCGAGGCCTTACAAGATTAATCATCATTTTAAGATCCTCCTGATGGGCATGACCACCGGCATGAACATCCATCATTTTGTAATGAATAACTCGAGCGTCCTGCCTCCAGATACTGTCTTTAACCGTCTGAACAGTCCTTTCATTCCCCGGTACCACCGATGAAGAAAAAATAACCGTATCGCCTCTATGAAGAGAAATGTAGCGATGTTCTTTATTAACAATTCTCATTAAAACAGCTTTATCTTCCCCTTGGGCACCGGTGCAAATAATGACAATATTAGAATCAGGTAAATTTACTGCTTCCCGCAATTTAATTAAGGTTCCTTTTTTTATTTTCAACCACCCTAAATTTCTGGCGATCTCAACATTTGTCTTCATACTGTATCCATCAATAATAACTTTGCGGCCAAACTTTTCAGCCAAAAATATAATTTCTTGAATACGTGAAATCAAAGAAGCAAAAGTTGTAGCAATAATTCTGCCGGATGATTTTTCAAAAATCCTTTCTAAAGTATCTTGAATAGTTTTTTCAGAAAGAGAATGACCGGGTGTTTCTGCCTCGGTTGAATCAGAAAGAAGCGCCGTAACTCCTTCCAAGCTTAACCGAGCGATCTTTCCGATGTCAGCCGGTTTGTCGCCTACTGGAGTTGAATCAAATTTAAAATCACCAGTATGAATGAAAAGGCCAACCGGTGTATGAATAGCTATTCCGAAGCCGCCGGGAATATTGTGATTAACATGAAAAAATTCCAAATTAAATGATCTTAAATTAATCTTATCAGTTTCTTTTATGGGAATTAAATTAAGCTTAATATTATTAGGATAATCCTCCTGCCGCTTTTTAATTATTCCCAAAGTAAGCGAGGTGGCAAAAATTGGAGGATTTCCCAAAGAACCGATTAAATGAGGAATGGCGCCAATATGATCATAGTGGGCATGAGTAATAATAATCCCTCTGATATTTTTTTCTTTTCCGCGGAGATAATCAATATTAGGAATAATGTAATCAATGCCGGGCATATTTTCCTCTGGAAACTGAAGTCCCATATCAATAATAAGAATATCCTGACCGTACTCAAAAAGCATCATATTCCGGCCGACTTCTTCAAACCCGCCCAAAGGAATGATCCGTAAATTATGCTCCCGTTTTAAAATATTAGTTTTTTGTTTTTGAATTTTTGAAGATTTATACATAGCTTAAAATTTCTAATTTTTAATCAATTTCTAATTCTTTAATTTCTAAACTGCAAATTGTTATTCTGAATCCCGAAATAAATTCAGGGTAATTTATTTTAGAATCTTCAAAGTTTTCCACCTGCAGCATCCTGAGCGCTGCGCGTTCGCCCGTCAAAGATTAGTGCCGAAAGAGGGATTCGAACCCTCACCTCCAAATGGAGACTAACTCCTGAAGTTAGCGCGTCTACCAATTCCGCCATTTCGGCTTTAGGCATCGACAGGCAAGTCTGTCAATTTCGCCACTTACCCATTTTCTTCCTGATAAACTTTTTCGCTCTGATATATTTTAATATAGTTTTCAATTAAAGCTATAAAAGGAGGAATAAAAAATTAGGAGACGAAAAGAAAAACAAGAGAACATTGCCACCAAAGGCAAAAATCATAAACAATAGAAGAGAACCAACCTTAAGTGGAATATTTTTACTTCAAATTTAATTTTTAACTTTCAACACCTACGAAACATAACACATATACAACGGCCGCATTATATGTGTTATATTTTTATTCGCCCCGCTCTTCCATTTTTCTCTTAAACTTTTACTCATTGCCGCAAGATTGTAACTTGCGATATATTCTTATTATTAGTCTGTGATTGATATATAAAAGTTAAAAAACTTTAAACGAAAATATGCTACGGATTGCAAACTCGCAACAACCAAAATTGCTACTGATATTTTTTATCCCAAATTTAATTTTCGACGTCTACAAAATATAATAGATATAATGCGGCCGTTGTATATGTGTTATAATTTCAATTTGCTTTTTAAACTTACCAAACTTTATTAAATTTCCAGCCAAGTTTTTTAGATATCTCTTTATAATCCTTCAAAAGGTTTTCCGTGTCTTGATCGTTTTGATTTTTACCAATGATATAATAAGTGGAAAGAATTAAACCAAGATAAGAATTAATATTCAATCTATAAACATTTTCTTCCGTGAAATATTTTTGATTCAAACAAAATATTAATCTTTCTTTATTTGGTTGTCTTAACATTCCGTGGCTTCCATTAGAAAATCCATCACCATTTGAACCTATTCCTTCTAAAGTTTCAGCAACTTTTCTGCTTACTATCCGAGCTACTGTTGTATATTCATCCGACGCCAAAAAGAAAATATATTTATATTTCCTTAAATTTGGAATCTTTATATTATTTATGAATTCTTTTATCTTTTTCATATCCTCTCTAAAAAGCCAATAAATCATTGAACTGTAAGTGCTGACATTATAAGTTGGAGGTTCTTGAAAAGAAGGAAATACAAAAATATTTTCTTCCTTTATAAATTTTTTCGCCGGGGCATCTCTATTACAGGTAATTAAATTCGGTTTAAATCCCCTGTCGGAAAGAAAAGACGCCATTGTTAATCCGTCTTTACCTCCAGACGCATTAACAATATTTATAGAGGCAAAATCTCTTTTAATTACTTTTTCAAAGAATCTTTTATAATTCGAAACATTAAGAGAAATTCCATTAAATTTTTCAGTGAACAATTCTCCTATGCAGGCAGCGGTTCCGCTTCCCAAAAAAATATTAGAATCATCTCTTTTAATTTTTAATTTCGGATATTCCCATTTCTCTAAATTCTCAATTGTTTTTATCACATAATAATCAAGATGTTTTATTTCTTGCCGCATATTTTTAAATATAATCAAACTTTTTATCTTTTTCCAGTTTTTTGATTATCTTTTTAACTTCCTGTGATTTATCTTTTTGACAAATTAAGATAATATCATCAGTAAAAGCAATCACTAAATTTTTCACGCCAATTGTCGAAACAAGTCTATTGGTTGTTCCATATACCATAATATTCTTAGAATCAATCCCAATATGATTTCCCTTAATAAAATTTCCATTAGGAGAAGAAAGGCAATCTTTCAGCACTGACCAACTTCCAACATCGCTCCAACCGACGTTAGTGGGGATAAAAGCGACATTCTGGCAATTTTCAGTAATGGCGTAATCAAAAGAAACATTATCCATCTCAGAATATTCCTTCCTGAGAGTTTTTTTAAAATTTGGTTTTTTAAAAGCCTCTTTAATCCTTTCGTATATTCGGTAATTATCAGGAACGAATTCTTTGATCAATTTTTTTATCAGAGACGGAGAAAAAATGTAAATTCCCATATTCCAAAAATATTTGCCGTTTCTGATATATCTTTTCGCTCGTTCCAGATTTGGCTTTTCTTTAAAAAATACAACTTTGTAAATACCCTGACCATTGATTTTCTCAAGTAATTTTCCTTTTTTTATATAACCAAGTCCCGTATCAGGGAAGGTAGGAACAGCGCCAAAAGCCAATAGATAGTTGGGATTTTTCTTAATAAATTTTTCTCCGAGAATAATTGCCTTAAGAAATTCTTCTTTTTTCTTTATTAAATGGTCCGAAGGTAAAATTATTATTGGTTCTTTAGATTTCTTTTCTTTTGTTAAAGCCATAAAAAGAGCAATCGCGGCAACTCTTTCTCGGGCTTGCGGTTCGGCAATAACATTTTCTCGCGGTAATTTGGGAAGTTCTGAAAAAACTTCTTTTTTATACTCCTCGCTAGTTAAAACGAAAATATCCCCAAGAGAACTTTTGCCGATAAAACGATCTACTGTCTCCTGAAGCATTGTTTTGTCGCTCAAAAGTCTTTGAAATTGTTTCGGCTTTTGCCTGCGGCTGATTGGCCAAAGGCGAGTTCCTTTACCTCCGGCTAAAATTAAAATTTTCACATTATTTTCTTAAAACTTGATGACTTTGGAAATGACACACAGAACAGAATTTTCTAAACGAATGACATACGAAGCGAAACAGAATGTGTTATTTATTTGCTACGATAACAAACTCTGCTACACTTCATTTACTATTCTATCACTTATATAGAACGTAAGCTTGATACTGAAGTTAAACTTATCTCCGCACTCTCCTCGTCTTAATATACCAATTTTCTACGTCACAAAATCTTTCAGAAGGCAAAACCACATTTTTTAGTTCAATGCCTTGAATTTTCCTGTTGACCGCATAAAGATAGGTTGGACTATATAAAAATACTGCTGGTACATCATCGACAATAATTTCCTGAAATCGACGATATTTCTCCGCGCGGACATCGGGATCAAGGTTTGTTCGTCCTTCTTCTAAAAGCGTATCCACTTCTTCTGACGAATATAAAGCGAGATTCAACCCCGGATCCTTTTTTTGAGAAGAATGCCAAAAAGCAAATGGATCTGGATCACCTCCCAAGACTTCCCCAAAAAGCAAGGCTTCGTACTCACGAGGGTGGATATAATTTTGTTGGATTTCTGCCACTGGAGGTGTTTTGACATTAACTTTTGCTCCTATTTTAGTCCATTGATCCTTTAAAAGATTGGCTGTTTTGACTAATTCCGGCCAATCAGTAGTAATTAAAGTAAACTCTAAATGTAAGTCTCCTTTTTCACGAACACCATCTCCATCTTTATCCTGCCACCCGTCTCGCTCAAGAATATTATTAGCATGCTCTACGGCAAAATCATAAATCTTGGTTTCTGGATTGTAACCTAAAAGATAAGGAAGAATTGGAGTCTCAACCGTCTCACCTTGTCCTAAAAGTACCTTATCTATAAGTTCTTTTTTATCAGTGGCATAAGCCAAGGCTAAACGAACGGTTTTGTCAGATAAGATCTTGCTTTTGTTTTGATTAAAGAAAACAGCAAAATATCGAGGAATAGACAACGAATATAATCTAAGACTTTCTCTATTTCTTATCTTATCAATATTTGCCGCGGAAATGTAATTTATACCTGAAACCTCTTTTTTATTATAAGAAGCTATAGCTTCTTCTTCGCTTGGATAAAATTTAAAATTTATTTTTTCTAAATATGGAACTTTGCCATAATAATTTTTATTGGAAGTAAGGACAAATAATTTTATCTTACCATTTTTATCTTTTTTAAATTGACTGGATTTATAAGGACCGGTCCCGATTGGTTTTTTAAGATTATATTCAGCAAAAGGAAAATTACTTGGACCTATATATTTCCAAATATGACAGGGAAGTATCCCAACAGTAAGATTGCTTAAAAACGGAGCATAAGGGGTTTTTAATTTAAAACGAACCGTTCGCTCATCAAGCTTTTCTACTTCAACACCCTTCCACTTTCTTCTGAGAGGACTTTTATAATCAGGATTTTGAATTGTTTTTATGGTAAAGACGACATCATCAGCCCCAAAAGATTCTCCATCATGCCATAAGATACCTTTTCTTAGAAAAAAATCATAAATCCTGCCGTAATCTCCAACTGCATATTTTTCGGCAAGATCAGGAACAAGTTCACCTTTTGAATTATATTTTAAAAGACCGGAAAAAATCAACTTAGACAAATCTTGATCCGGATCATTTGTTTGAGCTAAAATTGGATTAATAAAACGGGGCTGACCAACTATTGCTTCTGTATATTCCCCTCCTTCTTTTGGAACAACTTTAGTTTCTTTAAGCCAGCTTTGAAAACATAAAAAACTGCTGGCAATGATAATTAAACCAAGAAGACTAATAATAAGCATCCGTTCTTTTTTAGTCAAAAGCCGAGGCAATCTTTTAAACTGACTCCATTTAGGTAGCTTAAAACTAGTCTTTCCGCCAGAAGCTTTATTTTTTAGGTTTTTTTTAAAACCAAAGAAAGACTCTGTTAAAAAAAATCTTGAAGTTTTATTAAGTTTCTTGGAGTTACGAATAGATTTAAGCTTATTGGCAATTATAATTTACCCCATTAGAAATAATACCCTCTCTCACGCAGAAATTTCTAAAGGTTTACCGAATAATCACATTTGCAAAAGCTGTTCCCAAAAAGGCAATTGCCAGAATAATTGTAGAAATAAAAAGAATCTTTTCAAAACCTCTTTTTGTTCTATAAACTTCATCTTGCCCGCCAAAAACAGATCCAAGCCCTGCTCCTCTTTGTTGTAGAAGAATAGAAACAATCAAAAGGATTGAAATTATAATTTGGACAACATTTAGAATTTTCATTTTACTATTTCTTAGATAAGCCAGAAACAAAAAAATTAACTAAACTAATAAGAATTACTCCCCAAAGAAGGGACCAGAAACCGGAAATAGTAAGTTCGGGAACCAACCAATCTACCAATGCTAAAAGAATCATATTAATAACAATCGTAAAGGTGCCTAAGCTTAAAAGTATTATCGGGGCGGAAATTAGCTTCAAAACTGGTTTAACAAAAAAATTAATCAATCCTAAAATAAGACCGGCAATAATTAAAATAGTCCAATCGCCTTTAAAGCTGATCCCATCAATTAAATAGGCAGCTAAAAGAATAGCTAAGGCATTGGTTAAAATTTGAATCAGAAATCTCATATTGTTGCTTATTTTAAAGCATTCTTTAGCTAAATTAACTTACTCTTACATTCTACCAGATATCTATTTATTTTTCAAGAGTGGTCCGCCCATTTATCCGGCAGTTATATTTTCTCGTTTTAAGATTTTTATCTCTTTATCTTTAATTTTCACAATCAAAAATGAGAATATCTGCCAAATCTTGCGTCAATTTTACTTTCTAATTCTAAAGTTTTTCCTGTTAAACTTACTGTTATTTTCATTTAATACCTCCTTCTTTTTCTAATATAGAATACCATTCCGTAAAACTTTCTTACTTATAACTTTTAAATTTTAATTATTCTTCCTCCTCCTCCTTCCACATATTTCTCGTGATACAAAGATTTTATTTCTGAGATATATTGAGTGCAATGAGTGGAACAAATCAAATCCAAACTCTTTTGAAAGCAAAATATATCCATTTGCACCTGTATCAAAAATAATTTTTATTCCTTTGGTTTCTACCAATACAGACTCCCCCAATCAGCTTGGAGATCACATCTTACAGCAGTATTATCATAAACAATAGTAACTTTCATAACAGAGGATTTGCAAGATTATTTTTATATTTTTTCGTTTACTTCTTTTTTCCCTTCTTCTAATTCCCTCTCTTGCTCTGTATCTAGTTCAAGCAATAAAGTCTGGAATTCTCCTACATGCGTTTTTTCTTCTTTTGCTATGTCCAGAAGAATTTTCTTAATATTTTCATTTTCAGTCATGGCTGTCATTTGCTCATAAAGGCTTACAGCATCTAATTCAGCTATCATCCCGAGTCTTAATATCTCTTTGTCTAAATCTTCTCTTTTTATTTTCTCAAGATTTATAGGTATTTTTGACAACATATTTTTCACCTCCTTTTACAAAATGATAAATAATTTATTTAAATCTTTTCATTTGAGCCCGAAGCTCAAGATTTCATATAACGTTCTACAGATAAAAGAAGCCAGCTCTCTAAGCCATCTGTAAGCATTTCTTAAATTTTAGTGGATCTATCAAAAAAACAATCTTTCCAGCACCTATGGAAATATACTTAGAAAGCTGGACGTGGGCTGTTAAAAATCTGGTTTTTGCCAAGACTTTTTAATTCACTTCTTCTTGTTTTGAGATGTGCTTCTTCAAGGTCAATTCCATAGTGTTCAGCGACTCTTATAAGACAATATAATATATCAGCCAATTCATCAGCAATATCTTCTTTTGTTGTTTTATAATAAGGCTCATTTTCTCTTCTTTTCAAATAATATTTCTCAAACATCATAATATGTTTTGTTAAATCACCTATTTGTTTCACTAATTCAATTATTATGGCTTCTATGCCTCAAGGTCTTTGTTCTGCTTTATCAAATTCCTTAATTACTTTTCTTGTAATTTCAATAAGTTCTTGGAAAGTATATTTTTTGTTGTTCATACTCATAAGTTAAATTAAATATCTTTTATAATTTTTATATTTTTGCCCGCCGTAATCCGTGTAACATCTGCAATTTAACGAAGTCGGCGTCAGCCGATTTGAGTGGAGCAAATGCAATGAGTGAAACCGTTAAATCGTTGTTAGTTTTTCCGAACGATAGTAAGGATTAAGTTTTAGTGCAACATTGGACAAAGCCCAAAAACTCAAAGTCGCGAGTTAGCCCCTTATTTTTCCAAGATTAAATTGAATTTAACATAAGTTATTATGGAATTTTCATCAGAATTATACCATTTTTTTAATGTATTTTTTAATTCTTCTAAATTTTTACTTCCACACAGTTTCGTTTCTAACTCTGTTAAATCTTTAACTCTTTTAATCTCAACTTTTTCAATTACGGCTTTTCCTATTCTCCTCTCAATATTCCCGTCAAATAAATTTAGCTTGTCAGATAAATATACTAAAACTTCTTGGCCTATCCTGAAATAATGCTCACCCTCTAATATGGTAGCTGTTTTAGTCCCATTAAGCAAAACTTCTTTATATACACCTGAAAAATGAAATCCCAAAATTGCCATAATTATTGAATATTACTAATATTATTTAAAATTTTAAGCTGGCGAGCGATTGAAACTAACATATTGCAAATATGCGAAGTCGCCATAAGTGAATTGGGAAAATCTTTACTACGCTTGATTTTCCGCATATTTGCTGTTAGTTGCCCCGAGTGAAACGAGGGTCGAATAAATCTTTGATTTGCGAAGAAATCCGTCCGCGAACCGTTATAACTCACCATTAATTTCTTTTTTTAATCTCTTAAAAAATTTTTTCATATATTCTATCCTTTCTAAGCTTAATTCTTTACCTATTTTTGTATAGAGTTTTTCTGGTATATACTTAAATTTTGTTTCGAATTCAAGATTTGGCGAATGTTTTCGTAAATTAATTATTCTTCCGTTTTTTCTTCCTCCTTCCAAATTTTCTTTTATGTATTCATTTATATCTATATCTCTATAGATTTTTTGTTTATACATTCCCGCACTAATAAAGGTTCTTGCTATCCCTGTAGCACCGATCACATCTAATTTGTCAGCATCAAATAGAATTTTTGCTTCTATTGTTTTTGGTTCGTTATTTCCTCTGAATCTATGTAAAATAATACATTCTTTTATCTTCTTTATCTTCTCTTCAGAAAAGTTAAACTTTGTTAAAATTTCTTCTGCCATCTTTGCTCCTTCCATTTCATGACGTATTTTACCTGTTTCATCAAAATCTTCTTTTAATCTTGCAATATCATGAAGCAACGCAGCAAGTTTTAAAACTTCTAAATCCACATTTTGTTCGTATTTAGCAATTTTCAGACAAAGATTATAGACCCTCATAACATGAAGAAAATCATGACTAGGATCTGTTCCTTCCATCTCTTTCTTCACTATTTTCTTTATTTCTTCAATGATTTCTTTGTTTTCCATCGCCATAAATTTATCAAATTATATTCTATAAGTTTTTCCTTTCAATGGCGAGCGAGTGGATTGCAACTAACGGACTGCGATTATGAGAAGTCTGCCCGAAAGGAAAATTTGGGGAAATCAAACGAAGTGAGCACCGCAGAGTTTTCGAGGACGCCGAAAATTTTATTTCAAAAAATCTAAAGCGGTTAAAGAATAAATTTTTGTCACATCTATTACACTTTTAATTTCCACATATTCATTTTTATCATGCATGCCTTCACCATCACAGCCAAAATTAACTGCTGGAATTCCTTTTTTAATAAACATCCACATATCACTCCAAGGACCAGACCCTTCTGTAATTGGTGTTTTCTTTAATATCTGTTTTGTATTATTTTTGAGAATTTGAACAATAGCTTCTTTTGGCTTAACAAAAACTGGCGGAACATAAACAATTGGAGTTAATTTATATTTCACATTTAATTTATTAATTTTCTTTTCAATTTCTTTTTCCATAAATTCTTTTGTAATTCCTGGTAAAATTCTCGTATCCCCAAAAGCTTCACAATAATCTGGAACAATATTTATTGCTTTTCCGCCTTTAATTAAAGTAGGAAACGTTAGAACATTTTTTCTTCCCGGAAAAATTGGATGTTCTTTTGATGGAAATTTAAAATTTTGCAAAGCATTAATTACTTTTGTCATATCAAGTATAGCGTTTAATCCTTCTTTCTTTTGCTCCCACTCTCTTGAACCAGTATGAACAGCATCTCCAAAAACCTGAATTTTAAATCTGTAACCTCCTCTGTTTCCAATTGTTATTTTTCTTGTTCCCGGTTCACCAATTATGGCTGCATTACCGATATAACCTTTTTCTAGTAAATATCTTGTTCCAAAATGAGAAGCAGCCATTGGTTCTTCATCAATTACAAACTGCAAAAGAATTTTTCCTTTTAACGCTTTCTCAAATTTCAAAAGTGCCTTTGCCATAAAAATATAACAACACAAAGCGGATTTCATATCTAAAGCGCCAGACCCATAAAGTCTTCCGTTTTTAATAATGCCCAAAAATGGATTAAAATCCCATTCACGAGCAGGAGGAACAGTATCCATATGTCCATTGAAGATTAAAATTTTCTTTCCTTGACCAAATTCGCAAACCACATTCGGTCTTGAAGGAGAAACTCCTTCAAATTTTGGCTGAAGCCCCATTTCTTTAAGTTTATTAAAAATAAGTTCAGCAACTTCCAATTCTATAGGATCGTAAGGGCTAGACTTAGTTGGATCAGTTACATTAGGATTTATAGATTTAGTTTGTACTAATTTCTGCAAAAACTTAATTTGTTCGTTTTTTGTTTTCTCAACTTCATCTATGATTTTTTGTTTAATATTGTCCATAATTATAATGAATTAAAAGAATTATTTAAATCATTCTATTATAGCCGCCTAAGGGAATTACAGATGACGTTTTTGGGCTATACGAAACTTGCCGAAGGCAAATTTGAGTGAAGCCAAGCGGCAGAGTGAAGGCGGAACCGTAAAAGTGCTGTTAAGTCCCTTTTCTGAAAGAAAAAGTCGAGAATTATGAAGCAATTCGGAGAAGTTAGCCAAGGGGTGCTAAATTTTTTAAGTAAATTTTCATTGTTTTTATGGTGATAAATTTCATTCTTTTTCCATTAAATTGATTTGGATTAATATTTTTCATAAAACCATAAACCCATACAAAATCCCACCCATAGTTTTTGGCAATAGCATCTCTTTTAAGATTATTCCCAAAATATACTGCATTCTTAGGTTTTATCTTCAAACGCTTAAGAACTGTCTGAAAAATTTTTTTCGATGGTTTTTCTACTCCAACTTCGGCAGAAACAACAAAAGCATCAAATTTTAATCCGACCTTCTTCCACAAATTTAAATATCTTCTTTTGGCTTGAAAACTGTTATCAGATAAAACAGCAGTTTTATAATTATTATTTCTGAGGAAATTTATCACTCTTATAAATTCTCTTCCTAATTTTTCTTTAGTAAAATATCTTTTTAATTTTATCCAATATGATGCCTGCATCTCTTCTGACAATTTTTTAATATTGTAATTCAATTTTAGTTTATTCAAAGTTTTTTGCATAATCTTTGGTTCACCTTGAGCATGAAACATATGCAATTCATGATACTTGTCCATTTGAAGATAAAATTTTACAAAGGATTTTGGTAGATTATATTTTCGTCTTAAATATTCAAGATTTTCAATCTCAAACTTTGTAGAAGGTTCGATACAATCTCCAATATCAAACACAAATGCTTTAATCATAATATATAAGTTATGAGTAATTTTTTTATAAAGGTTTCTAAAAATTAGAATTAATGCGCTCCGAGGCTGATTAGACTTAATATATGCGATTAAAAGAAGTTTTTGGCGTAGCCAAATCTGGGTGAGCGAGTGCAACGAAGCGAACCTCATAAGCCGTGTTATACGAGACGAACGAAGTGAACGCGAGGAGCGAAGCGACGAAGCGTTCCGCCCCGAAGCGTTCCGCCCCGAAGCGTTCCGCCCCGAAGCCGTCATTAAATAATCTAAATTCTATATCCTCCTGTTCGCCCTTTCTACCTTTTAAGTTTCTCGCATGTAACTCTTTGCCTTCTGATTTTGCTTTTTCTATTGATAGTTCTGCATACTCTTCATATTTGTATTTCCATCTTTTCATATTCTTTTCCTCTATATTTTAAGACGGTAATGGACCGGGCAGAATTTGAACCTGCGATCTCCGAGGAATCTTCCTTGGTACTCTTCCTTATTGAGCTACCGGCCTATATTTGTTTTATATTCATCTTTCTTTATCTCTAAAAGATATTTAACTTTTTCTTCACCAAGTGCAAGCAAAAAAGTTGGCAATCTTGGACCTGTGTCAGCATCAATTAGCATTCTATAAACATTCTTAAAAAAATTCCTTTGTGCTCTTTTTTTCTTTTGTTCTGAAAACCAAGGTTTTTTAGGTATTTCATAAACAAGCCATGTAAGTTTCTCTAAAGTCCAGTATTTATCCATCTCTTTTATTAATTTTCTAATTTCTTCTTTTTCTTCTTCACTTAAATTTCTGAAATATTCTATATTTGGTTTTTCTTTCAATTTTATTCTTAATTCTGGCATATATAATTCGATCCAGTTTTGAGACTTTTCTAAACGTGTCTTAATAAGTTTATCATCGTATTCTAAGCCTATTCTCTTATATAATTTTTTTAATTCCTCTAGATTCCCCTGTACTACTTGTCCAAAAGAGGCTATTTGTCTAAATGGAGACCTATCTTTTTTAGGAAAATGTTTAGGAAAAATACAACTAAGTTCTATTTCTCTTTTCTCAACTCGCGATAATTCTCCTTCATAAAATTTTCTGATAGCATTATCAAATTCATCATATTGTCTTACTATCTGAGATTTAAAGAACAAAGTAATAAATTTTTCAGGGCTTGATCTGACAAAAATCCATCTTAAAAGTTCGGGCTCGTAGATACGTAAAATTTGTCTAGGTGTAATAACATCCCCTTTTGAGCTCGACATTTTTGCTATTCCTTCAATTCCAACAAAACCATAACCTTGAAATAATGGTGGCTCGATTCCATAAATTTCCTTTGCTATTGTTTTTGCAACATCAAAGCTACCGCCAGAGGTAGCATGATCTGCTCCTCCAGGTTCAAAATCAACTTTTTCGTACCACCATCGCATAGGCCAGTCTATTTTCCAACTTAATTTACCTATATTTTCTTTTGAGATATCTACGATTTCGTGATGCCCGCACTTACATTTATATTCAATCCTATTTTTTTCATCGTAATTTATAATTCTAGTCGTAGTGCTTTTTCTGCACTTTCTACAGTAGACTTGAAGTGGAAAATAACTTTCTATTTCTTGTTCTGACATTCCTTGAGTCCTAAATTTTCCCAAAATTTCAGCGATTTCTTTTCTATTTTGCAATGCTATTTTAATCCCTTCATAATATTTATTTTCATTATACATCTGAGATTGATATATAAACCGTGCTTTTATTCCAAGTTCCGGCATTAGTTCTTCAAACTCTGATTCAAAATGTTTTGCCCATGATTCATGACAACCATAAGAATCTGGAATTTCTGATAATGGCATGCCTAAATATTTTAAAAAAGTTTGAGGAACTCCTTGAGGAACTTTTCTTAATCTGTCAAAATCATCCCATGAAAAGATCAATTCTGCTTCGTATCCTTTATCTTTTAATGCTCTATATACAAGTTCGGAGATTATTATGTCTCTAAAATTACCTATGTGAACCTTACCAGAAGGCGTAATTCCTGCAGCACAAACGAATTTCCTTTTATCTGGATTATTCTCAATCAATTTCTCAGCGATTTTATATGCCCAGTGTATTTCTTTTATCATTTTTTCTAAATTTTCCTCTTTCATCTTATTTCACCCAGCTTAGGTATTTTTTTATAAAACTTCTCTCTCTAGCGGCAAAAGAGGCGGAATGTCATATAATATGCCGCGGCTATGTGAAGTTCTGACGAACCCCGCCCTACGAGCGGGCGGGGTGAGGAAAAATTTCTGTATAGCCCGCTGTTCTGCGAAGTCGCGAGCCCCGCACAGATGCTTCGCATTATGCGGGATAAACTCCGCAAGCGACAAGCAGAACAAGAGTGAAGCCCGCGGCGCATTCTGCGGAAAGAGTGAATGGAGCGAGCGATTTCCGCAGAACAAGTTATATGCGAACTTGTCAGGAAATTAACTAAAATTCGACTTTTCGGTAGGATAAATGTGTAATCAGAATGGCTTATGAATATACAAACTTCTTCTAAAAAACGAACAACAAGAATTGAGAGAAAACCACTTTATAATCTTGAGAGAAAATTAAGAATTAGAGGATTTTCAAATAAAACAATAAAGACCTACCTTTTTTATAATAGCAAATCCTTAAGGTTTGTAAACAAAAACCCGAAGTCTGCTACCAGTGATGATATTAAAAAATTTTTAGATTATCAAATAAAACGCGGCGTGACTAATGCAACCCTAACTACATTTTTATACAAATTTATACAAAAGTTGCTGTTTTAAAATTAAAAAAATTTAGACGATTTATAAAGACAGTAAAATCTTTACAGTACAACCTCCACGGCTTGAAATAACTCAAAATTTATTATAAACTAAATAAGATCAATAAGATCAAACAAATAGATACTTCTTATGAAAAATAACATTTACAAATACGGCAAAATAACAATCAGAGGCGCCCGCACTCATAATCTAAAAAATATTGACCTTGACATTCCTCGTGGAAAACTTGTTGTAATTACCGGCGTTTCCGGCTCTGGAAAATCTTCTCTGGCTTTTGATACAATTTACGCCGAAGGCCAGCGCCGCTACTTAGAAAACTTATCCGGTCATACTAAACAATTTTTAGGCACTATAGCCAAAGCGGATGTTGATCAAATTGAAGGACTTGCTCCAACCATAGCCATTGACGCAAAAAGCACTTTAGGATCTCCCCGTTCAACAGTCGGAACAATGACAGAAATTTACGACTGGCTTCGTCTTCTTTTCGCCCGAGCAGGTGTGCCTCATTGCCCACAATGCAAAAAAAGACTGACAAGATATACTAAAGAAAAAATTATAAGTGAGATCTTAAACTTTTCTCCTGATACAGAAATTACCATCCTTGCTCCTTTAGTCAAAGAAGCTAAAGGCAACCATCAAGAAACTTTGAAAAGAATTGCCCGGCAGAAATTTGCCGAAGTTCGAATAGACGGACAAGTTTATCTAACGGAAAATTCCTTAAATTTAATCTTAGACAAAGAAAAACCGCATAATATAGAAATAGTTGTAGATAAGCTAAAGCTTAAAGCCGCCCCCAATGCTTTACATGGCAATGCAGACGGAAAAAATGATAAAGAAAGAATAGTTGACTCTATTGAAACAGCATTTAAACTGGGAGATAAAAAGATACTTATTATAAAAAAGCAAAAAGGAATTGAAAAAGAAATAATTTTCAGTGAAGATTTTTTCTGTCAGGAATGTGGCATAAAAATGGGGACACTTGAACCAAAACTATTCTCATTTAATAACCCCCTCGGCGCTTGCCCTTTCTGCACCGGACTTGGTTATCATCTTGAAATAGACCCAAAGAAACTCTTTCCTAATCCAAAATTAACTTTAGCTGAAGGGGCCATTAGGCCTTTATTTTTAGATAATTGGCAAAAATATCTTCAGATTTTTAAAAAATTAGCCGAAATTTATAAGTTTCCATTAGATGTACCAGTAGAAAAACTGCCAAAAAAGACTTTGGATATAATTTTATATGGAATCGATAATAAATTAAAAAAAGAGCAAAGCGATTTTGAAGGAGTTATTCCAATTCTCCAGCGGCGATACCACCAAACTCATTCTGAATACATTAAAAACGAACTTGAAAAGTATATGGCTAAGGTTCAATGTTCAGCCTGTAAAGGTAAACGTCTTAAAAAAGAAATTTTAGCTGTAAAAATAGACGGAGTCTCAATCGATCAAATTGTTGAAATGTCAATTACGCAATCTATAGACTTTTTCAAAAAATTTATAAAAGAAAAAAGAGGAAAGCAAAGCCAAATTGCCCGACCAATCATTAAAGAAATTTTAAGACGTCTCAAACTATTGGCTAATATAAGCTTAGGCTATCTTACTTTAAACCGATCCTCTGAAACTTTGTCAGTTGGCGAAAGCCAAAGAATTAAACTTGCTTCCCAGCTTGGTTCAAAGCTTTCTGGTATTTTATATATCTTAGACGAACCATCAATCGGGCTCCATCCGCGAGACACAATAAAACTTATTGATATGCTTAAAAATCTCAGAGATTTAGGAAACAGCGTTCTTGTTGTTGAACACGATGAAGCTTTTATCCAAACAGCGGATTATATTTTTGATATAGGCCCCGGAGCAGGGGAAGCTGGCGGTAAAATTGTTGCCCAGGGCAATATTTCTCTCATAAAAAAATCAAAAGGATTAACAGGGCTTTACCTCTCCGGAAAGAAAAAAATTTCTTTCCCTTCAAAAAATAGAAAGAAAACTGAAACCAAAATTATAATTAAAGGAGCTAGAGAGCATAATTTGAAAAATATTGATGTTGCTATTCCTTTGGGTAAATTAGTAGTTATTACCGGAGTTTCTGGTTCCGGAAAAAGCACTCTCGTCGATGATATTCTGGGACGCAGGCTCGCTCAAAAATTCCATCATACAAAAGCGAAAGTAGGTAAACATAAAGAAATAATAGGGCTTGAGGCTCTCAGTAAAGTTATTAATATTGATCAGGCTCCTATCGGCCGAACCCCACGCTCCAATCCTGCCACCTATACCGGCATCTTTACATTAATCAGAGAGCTTTTTGGTCAAACTCAAGAAGCCCAAAAAAGAGGATTAAAGCCTTCTTATTTTAGTTTCAATATCAAAGGAGGAAGATGTGAAATCTGCCGTGGTGAAGGATTTAAAAAAATAGAAATGTATTATCTGCCTGATGTCTATATTCCCTGCGATAAATGCCAAGGACGCCGTTATAAACCCGATGCTTTGGAAATTGAATATAAAGGAGTGAATATCGCTGATGTTTTAGAGATGAGTGTCGGAAAGGCTTTAAATTTTTTCAGATCCACCCCCTCTCTTTATCAAAAACTTAAAGTCTTGGACGATGTAGGGCTTGGATATATTAAACTTGGCCAATCAGCGACCACCCTTTCAGGAGGTGAAGCCCAAAGAATAAAACTGGCCGCTGAACTAGCCCGTCCTTATCGTGAGGGTAAAACTTTATATATTCTCGATGAACCAACTGTTGGTCTTCATTTTGAAGATATTAAAAAATTATTAAGCGTTTTAAATAAATTAGTCGATAAAGGCAATACTGTTTTGGTTATTGAACATAACTTAGATGTTATAAAATCAGCTGATTGGATTATTGATCTGGGTCCGGAAAGCGGAGAAAAAGGAGGCTATATTGTTGCCGAAGGAACACCAAGCCAAGTGGCAAAAATAAAAAAGTCCTGGACAGGACAATATCTGAAACAAATAATAAACTCTAAGAGTTAAATAAACATTTTGCTAATAGTTTGACGAGGTCATTTGATTAAAGGTTAAAATTTCTAATTCTTAATTTTCAATTTCTATTGAATGTCTAATTTTCTAACTTCTAAATGTTTAAAAATTAAGCTTATAGAAAGATAACTTGAATAAATATATCGTAATTCAACAAATTTATCACAATATTAATCTATAGCCAAAACTGCCGCCCCCAAAACTCCGGCCTTGTCTCCTAATTTTGATCTAACTATTTTTGTTTTAGCCAATGGCTTAAAGAAAACTCTTTTTTTTGTTTCCCGAATCATTGGCCTCCAAAGAAGCTTCATTCTGCTTAATCCTCCGCCGATTATAATAATTTCAGGATTAAAAAAATTAATCATATCAGAAAGTTTTTTTCCTAAAGTGCTGCCCGTAAGATTAATTACTTTCAGAGCTTTTTCTTCGCCTCTTAAAGCTCTTTTTTCAATTTCAAAACTGTCCAATTTCTCTCCGCTTAATTCTTTATACAAATTTTCCATTGCTTGACCTGAAACAAAAGCTTCTAAATGCCCTCTAATTCCACAGGAGCATTTAAAGTTATATTTAGTTTCAACGATCGTATGTCCAAACTCGCCAGCGGTATTATTGGCTCCCCGGTAAAGTTTTCCATCAATAATAATTCCGCCGCCAATGCCAGTTCCTAAAGTTAAACCGATAATATGTTTATAATTTCTTGCTGAACCAAAACATGCCTCTCCTAAAACAAAACAGTGAGCGTCATTATCAAGTATAACTGGAATTTTTAATTCTTTTTCTAAAATATTTCTTAAAGGAACATTTTCCCACCCGGACATATTTGGAGAAGATAAAACTATCCCTCTTTTAAAATCTATCTGCCCGGCAATGCCAATACCAACTGCAGTTCTAAAGGCGACATTAGTGAATGTCGCTTTCTTTATCTTTTCAACAATCTCAATAATTTTCTTAATAACTTCTTTTCTGCTTTTCGGCGTTTTAATTTTATCAAAATTTTGAATCTTAAAATTAAAATTTTTAACTTCTGATTTTTGACTTATAATTTTGAATTTTGAATTTTGAATTTTGAACTGCACTCGCGCATAAGCAATCTTCGTTGCCCCGATATCAAAAGCGATAATTTCTAAATTTCGAACTCTCGATCTATCTCGGAGATATGCTTTAGATTTTAGATTTTCTTTCATATCTCTTTATAAATTTGATTAGTTAATATCTCGTGATATGTTTTAAAAATCGCCCTTGCTCCCACCGCTGACCAAAGCTGAACTTCGCTCATATTCCATAGCGAAAAGAATTCTGGCTCTCCGCCTTTATCTATGTGAACTTCTGGAACAGCATTAAGGCAAGAAAAAGTCCTTATCATATCTTCACAAATTTTCAAAATCGTCTTTTTAATCAGTTTTTGAACTTCCTTGTCCCATTTATTAACTATAGATACTTCAAAATGTTTTTTAAGGCCAAGAACAGTAAAAGCTACTTGTTTTGTCCAAATTACAAGACCATGATACTCTTCGGTGGTATAACCATATTGATTATTCTTGGCAATGAGCATCGGACCGGAAGAAGTATAAAAATATTCAGGAGAAAGCAATCTCCTGCAAAAGCTTCTGATTTCATCCTGATTGCCTTTATTATAAAAGAAAAGATAGCTTTCATCTAAATGATTAACTTTCATCAATTCAAATTTTTTAGTATTTTCTTCTTTTTTGTAAGCACAAATCGCAAATGCCTTTGTGCCATCTTTATTTTTAAATTGGTAAAATTCTTTTTTCTTGTTCCATTTTTTAATTAACTTATCTATATCTTTAATTTGATTTTTATTAAGACCAATTTCTCGCCAGTATTTTTCAATCTTCCTTAAAGCAACAGGATAAAAAACGCAATTCACATCAAAGGGAGCAATAATCTTTCCTATTTTTTTAAATCCCCATCCTGAATCCCGCCAGTTTCCAACAAAATAATATTTTTGTTCCTTTTCTCCGGGATGCAAATGAATAAAATAAGGAATAATCCTAGGGATCTTTTTAAAAATAATAAATTTATCCTTCCTTGCTTTGTTTAAAATATAAAGCGCTATCCTTTTTAACTTTTCTTTATTTGCTTTCTTGTTCAAAAAAGTAAAAGGTAAATTCTCAAGTTTTAAAAAGTAATGAGGTTCAATATCTATCATCTTGCGATCATATATATCTTGACCTGAAATTTGATGCTCATATTTATATTCTCCCACTACTTCTTCATGCCACCCTTCTCCTTTTTTATTCACATTTTTAAGAGACGCTTCATATATATATGAAATTATTTCTGGGGTTAAATCTTTTTCTCCTAAATCCGCACTCTCCATCCAATCCCGAGGGAAAATAGTTCCGTATCTATCCCCGGAAGTTTTACCCCAAGAAACCAAATGCTTAATTTCTTTTTCTGTTCGCCAAAGAAAATATTTTACTTCCTTTTTACGCTTTCCAAAAACTTTCCAATTAATATTTTGATCTTCAAAAAATTTCCCAAGCTTCTTCCGGTGAATCTCGTTAGTTTTGCTTTTAATTAAAAAGGGGATATTTTTTTTATTTTTTGCTGTTAACCGATATCCCTTCAAAGGCAAATTAATCTTTTCTACTTTTACAAAAGAGGGGAAAATAAAAGAAGTTTGATAAAAATACTTGCCTTCTTGATATGTTCTTTTGAAAAGCAATTGAGTTTCCTTTTCTGGCGTTTTCTTAATAATTCTTTTAATAATTCTTGGGAAAGATCTTCCTAAAAATTTATATCTTAACTGGAGAAAAGGTTTTTCTCCTCCTTTACATACTCCGATAAGTTCTCTTAATGTCCTTATGTCTTCCATTACTGGATAGTAAAAATTAATATTATTACTTAAAAATTCTCCTCTGATTTCCAAATGAGCATTTTCCGCCTTAACCTGCTTTATTTTTATCCTGTGGCGAGGAATATCAACAAGTCCGCAATACAAATGATTATTCGGTCCGATAATCCTAAATTGATTAAAGAGATCAAAATCAACATAGTATCCGCCGGCGATCCAAAGATTTTTTGCAATTTGAGTATTTTTGTTTTCTATTAAATTTATTCCTGCCATATTCCTTTATTATCTAAAATATCTTTAAAAAGTTTTTTGAAAACACCAACCGCTTTTTCTGCTTCTTTCCTTTTTCGCAAGTCATCATCTTCCAGTCTTTTAAAATAATGGCGAAACATATGCCCGCCTTCTAAAAGTACTAAACTTGCTCTAAGCATATCTTTAAAATAAGGATTTTCTTGATTTATTTCCAAAGCAGTCTTGATGGCTTCCTTTTGTAATTCAGGGTTTGTCCATAATCTTGAAATAAGCTTTCCGTAATCCGCGCTTACATCTTTGCCGATATAAGGTCTTTCCCAATCAATAAACCCTAATCTTCCATTTGGCATTTTAATAGTATTAAAACAAAATATATCTTCTGAAAGAAGAGTGGATGCCTGTTTTTCAATAATTTCTTCGCTTATTTGAAGAAGTTCTTTCATCTTCTTCTCATATTCTTCACCGAGAAGTTTTCTAACTGGTTCAATGCGTTCTTTAAGTCTCTCTTTGTAAACTTTAAGAAAGTCCCTCTCCGGCAATTCTGGAAAATTCTTTTTTATTTCTTCCGGATCTATTTTTTGGAATTCTTTTATAAGACAGCAAATTGTTTCTATGTCTTTTTTATCCCAAATACTTTCTTTACTTGTATTATGATCTCCACAAATTATACCATCTAACTTTTCTAAAATAATCGCTTTTGTCTCTCCGTTTCTCTTAATTACATCTATTAACCTTGGAAAAGCAACTTTTTCCCTGATATTTTCTGGAAGATTTTTATAGATTTCTGGTAAAACATCACGATATATTATCTCTTCTTTTTTAATACTTTGAAACGGACCCGCATCTTTGATTTCTCCCTTATAGATAACCCTTTTTATTTCTTTATTCTCATCTATCTCTCCTATTCTTCCCACCTCTAAAACAACAAAAGGTCTTTTAGAAGTTACACCGTAAAGTTCTTTATCGGCAGTAAGATCAATAATTTCACTTCCCTGTAACACCTTTAGCGGGAAAAGCTCTCTTTCAAATAAATCTTCATAAACATCTTTTAATTTTTCTTTTCTTTCCATTTCTTCCTTGTTTTCTATTGCTTCAGCGTTAAGAAAAGAAATTTTTTCAAAATTATTCTCCATATTTATCCCTTTTCCAATTTTCGATTATTTTACAATAAACTTCTTCGTAACCATCAGCCATTTTCTTAACAGAGAAATTTTCTTCAACATGCCTGCGGCACTGGCTTCTATCTATTTGGTCTATCTTTTTAATTGCCTCAATTAATCCTTCTATATTAACTTTACCATTTTTGTTTAATGGATTAACAACAAATCCTGTCTCTTTATCTTTTACCACTTCAGGCACCGCTCCGCGCCTGAATGCTATTACTGGAGTACCGCATGCCATTGCCTCTACCATTACCAAACCGAATGGCTCTTCCCATTGAAGAGGATATAAAAATGCTTTTGCTTTAGCAAAAAACTTAACCTTTTCTTGAAAACCTAGTTCTCCGAGATACCTGACTAAACCGCTTCTGTCATTTTTTATTACTTGATCAAACAGCTTTTTGTCATCAATAGACCCAGCAATAAAAATTTTACTTTTAATCTTTCTAGCTGTCGCAACTGCCTGTTCTATACCTTTAATTTTGCTAATTCTTCCCATCCAAAACAAATAATCGCTTGGCTCTTTGTTAAACTTAAACTTTTCAATTTCTATGCCGTTATAAATATTTGCCGCAAAATTAACCGAAATATCCAGCTTTTTTCTTTGTGCGAAACTAATAGAAACATATTTCTGATATTTGTTTAGTGCCTTAAAAACTTCGTAATGATATTTTTTATTCTTAGTCCAAAAAGGATTATGCTGAGTAACTAAAACAGGCTTTCGCACCAAGGGAGCAAATAGAATAGAAAGTTCCCCAATATGACTATGAATGATATCAAATTCATCCGCTCTCCTTAATGCTTCGGCAATATTTAAATAATCCAACATAGACTTGCTAAGAAATTCCTCTTTTTCCCGTTCGTCTTTAATTTTTTCAGCTTCTTCGCTAATAGAAACAGGCCAAACAGAACTAAGATTTGCAGAAGTTTTTGAGTTGCCGCTACTAAATAGAACTACCTGATGCCCTCTTCTGATTAATTCTTCCGTTAGTAAATAAACAATTTTTTCTATTCCTCCAAAAGTTTGGGGAGGAATTTTAACCCACAAAGGAGCAATTTGGGCAATTTTTAATTTTCTTTTCATAATCTTTATCTGCTTTGAATTTTATTAAATAAGAAAATCAAATCCCTTTAATGCATTACTAATTGTTATTAAAGAAGCATCAATTACCCCTTGACTAAATCTCTTTTCGCATAATTTAGAACCGCCGCCAATTTCCGAAAAGGCTTGATTGATAGCTACTACCCTGAAAATCTCCTTAAATTTTTCTCTCCTATCGCTATCAATTCTATTCATAAACCTTGATAATAATTTTCTTCTCCAATCAGGATAAAGCCATGTTTGAATCCAAATTCGCCCTAAATCATCAGCGAAATTATCAATATGGATAGACTCCCAATCAATGAGATAAATTCCGTCATCGGAAACAATATTATTAGCTAAAGTAAAATCTCCTTGAGCGATAACATAATTTTCTTCATCCATAAAAAACGGTTTAACTTTTTCTAAAAGATCAAACATCGCGGCAAAATTAAGCCTAATGTTTTTCCTTTGAGCATACCTCTTAAAACTCGAAAATGTCTTAAGGTAAACTTGGTAATCATTTTTCTTTAAATTTTTAAAAAAGCGGTTTTGGGCAAAAAGACGATCAGATGATTTATAAAAAACAATAAGATTGCTCAATAACTGATCAATAAATTTTGTCTGGTTATATTTTTTATTTAATTCATAGAAATACCCAAGCGGTTCCCCTTCAACGTATTCATCAATAAACCAAGCTAAAGGCGCGTCAAAGTTACCATCGCAATATTTAGGAATTTTAACTTCTGTTATATTGCCGATTGCTTTTATTGCCAATGCTTCTCTTGCTAAAGAATTAAAGACAAATTGACTATCTTTAATAGCTATTTTAATAAATAGCTTAAGATTCTTCTTAGTAAAACAAGATGAATAGAAAAACCGTTTATCCTTCTCTACAAATTCCTGATACTTTTGAGAAAAGTTTTCTACTTTTAGTCCTAAATTTTTCAACAATGTTTCTACTTGCTCTTTTTTATGAAAATCCTGATTGGTCATAAATTTATCCTATATCTTTCAGAATACTTCATTGCCCTGTGGCAGAGACAATAAAACAATCCTTTCAGCAGAATTTAATGCTCGACCGAAAAGACGAAAGGACGCAGGGTTTATTTCTTGCCGCGGCACTCATCTAAAATTTTATAATAAACATTTTCGTAGCCATCAACCATTTTTTCAATTGTGAAATTTTCCTCAACATGTTTTCTGCACTCTCTTCTGTCTATCTGATCTATCTTCTTAATCGCTTCTTTTATCTTCTCAATATTAGGTCTGCCTTTTTTATTCAAAGGCGGAATAACAAACCCGGTTTGTCCGTCTTTCACTAACTCTGAAATTGAGCCCCGATTATAAGCAATTACCGGAACTCCACAAGCCATCGCTTCTATTATTGTCAAACCAAACGGCTCATCAATATAGGCTGGAAAAATCAATGCTTTTGCTCTTCTCACATAAGAAAACAACTTTTTCCGCGGCATAAATTTCATATGAACCACTTTTCTGCCGTCAATATATGGAGTAATTTTTTCCCAATATTTAGAATTAGGCAAAGGCATCCCTATTAATAAAAGCTTCTCATCCGTTTTCACAATCGCTTTTACTGCATCAAGGTTACCCTTACTTTCTACAATTCTACCCAAAGTAATAAAAAATTCGCCTTTTTTAAAAAGGGGCTTTATTTTCTTTAAATTTATTCCATGATAGACAGTGCCTGCATAATTTAAATCTTTCATTGGTCTTCTTTGGGCGTTACTAATAGAAACATAATATTGAGTGCTCTTATAAAATTTTAAGATGTTTTTCACTAAAAAATCGTCCAACGATGAATGAAGCGTCGAAACAGTAGGTGTTTTAACAAAAGGAGCATAACCGCAAGTGCGAATACCAAAGTGGCTATGAATAATATCAAACTTCCCTCTTTTTGCCAATTGATAAGCTTGAGAAATCAAAAGATGCTCAAAATGCCGGTGGTGCGGAAGGCCAATTTTTTTCTCCGAATAAGAATCCTTTTTATAAACGCTAAACAACTTGGCTTTTGTCTTAGAGTTCCCGGAAGCGAAAAGAGTTACTTTATGCCCGCGCCTTACTAACTCTTCTGTAATTCTCGATACTACCATTTCCGGCGCGCCGGAAAAACCCGGCGGAATACATTTTGAAGTTGGCGGAATTCTAAGAAGATTTGAAGCCAGCATCGCAATTCTTATCTTTTTTTCTTTCATAATATTTATTCCTTTTATATTTAATTTATAATAATTCTATCTATTTTTATTTTCTGCTTTGACTAATAAGCCGGCGATAAATTTTTTCATAGCTTTCTACCATTTTGTCTATGCTAAATTTTCTCTCAACCAGCCGACGGCATTCCTTTCTATCTATTTTATCTATTTCCCTCATCGCTTTCACGATCCCATTTATTGATTTTACCACAAAGCCGGTTTTCCCATCTTCGACTATTTCAGGAACCGAACCTCGTGCAAAAGCGATTACCGGAGTGCCGCATGCCATCGCCTCTGTCATCACTAAGCCAAACGGCTCATCCCACTCTATCGGGTATAAAAGGGCTTTTGCCCTGCCAAAAAATTCTGCTTTTTGTTTAACTGTTATTTCTCCTTCAAATTTTATTTTCTTGCCGTCAATATGAGGTTTGATCCTTTCTTTAAAATACTTCTTTTCCGCCTCATGTTTAACTCTTCCAGCCAGCACCAATTTCATTTTTGATTTTTCTGCCGCTTTAATGGCATTTTCCACCCCTTTATCTTTATGCATCCTGCCAATCCAAATAAAATGGTCTGATCCCTTAGAATTATATTTGAGTTTTCTTATATCTATACCATTATAAACCGTTCCCACAAAATTCATTTTAACATCAGAAAGTTTTTTCTGCGCCTTGCTAATAGTAATAATATTATGACGGCGAAAGTGACGATAGATATCTATTCTCTCTTTTCCTTTATATTTTATTTGCTTTCCTATCCTTACTTTATCAATCATCAACCGATTATGCATAGTCGAAACAACTGGTTTTTTTACAAATGGGGTAAAAAACAAATCATATAAGTCAACATGGGAATGAATAATATCAAACTCATCCTCTCTTTTAAATGCCTCTGACAAATTTAGAAGAGTATATTTTTGATTAACCCATTCTATTCCATCTTTCCTTAAATATCTTGGGTAAACCGAGAAAAGCCTTGCTGAAGTTTTTGAATCTCCAGAAGCAAAAAGGGTCACCTTATGTCCGCGTTTTACTAATCCTTCAGTTAAATTATAAACAATTAATTCTATCCCGCCGTATTTCTCCGGTGGAATTTTATACCATAACGGAGCAATCTGAGCGATTCTAAGTTTTTTCATTTTTTTGTCTCCTTTTTACTATTTTATAATAAACCTCCTCATAGCCATCGACCATTTTTTCAACAGTGAAATTTTCTTCAACGCGTCTACGGCATTCTTTACGATCTATCTGGTCTACTTTTTTAATTGCTTCAACTAATCCTTTAATGTTAATTTTCTTTTTTTTATCAAATTGAGAAACTACAAAACCAGTTTTGCCATCTTTAACTATTTCAGGAACTGAACCACGATTAAAGGCAACTACTGGCGTGCCGCAAGCCATTGCCTCGGGCATTACCAAGCCAAATGGTTCATTCCATTTAATAGGATTAAGAAGGGCTAAAGCATTCCTTAGCAATTCATTTCGCACAGAACCAGTTACTTCGCCAAGATATTGAATCTGTTTTCCGTCAATAAGCGGCTTAACTTTTTCTTCATAAAACTTCACGTCCGGCAGATAATTTTTATCAATTTTAGCAGCGATTTTTAAAGGTAATTTTATTTTCTTAGCCGCTCTAATCGCTTCAATAATTCCTTTTTTTTCTGTAATTCTTCCCAGCCAAACAAGATAATTTTGACTTTTATTATTAAACTTGAATTCCTTTAAGTTAATCCCATTATAAACTGTGGCGATAAAGTTAAGATTTACCTTAGTGAATTTTCTCTGGAGATTGCTGATAGAAATAAAATAATTTCTTTTAAATTTTTCTAAAATTTGATATTTAGCCGGGTTCTTTTCTGCGGTAGCAAAATCACCGTGATAAGTAGTTACTACAGGAGTCTTGACTAAAGAAGAAAATGAAAGACCAAAATAATGAAAGTGATTATGAATAATATCAAAGTTTTTTGCTTTTTCAAAAGCTGTAGAAGTATGGAGGAGCGGCCAGAAGGCATCTGTCCAAGGAATTCCCACTCCGTATAAGGCTTTTGGGCAAACAGAAATTAATTTAGCCCTAGTAATAGAATCACCTGAAGCAAACAAAGTCACTTGATGGCCTCGCTTTATTAGTTCTTCAGTTAAGTGAGAAACGATTAACTCAGTGCCTCCATATTTTTTAGGGGGAACACTTATCCATGGCGGGACAAGTTGAGCAATTTTTAATTTTTTCATAAACCGATTTGATTAAATCATTTTATTAAATTCCAACAAATTTTTTCGTATCCGTTAATCATCCTTTCCAGTGAAAATTTTTCTTCAACCAATTTGCGGCAGTTTTTTCTGTCAATTAAATCTATTTTTTTAATTCCCTGAATTAATCCTTTTACCGAAGGATCAACCACAAAGCCGGTTTTCCCATCTTCTACAACTTCCGGAACCGAGGCGTTGTTAAAGCCGATTACAGGAGTTCCGCAGGCCATTGCTTCAATCATTACCAGCCCAAACGGCTCTTGCCATTTTATCGGAAACAAAAGCGCTTTGGCGTTTTTGTATAAATTGATTCTTTTTTTACCCGATACTTCTCCAATATATTTAATTTGTTCTCCGTCAATCAACGGTTTTATTTCTTTTGAAAAATACGGCTCCCGTTTTTTCCCTCCGGCTAAAATTAATTTTGAATTTGTCCGCTTTGCCGCCAAAATCGCTTCTTTTGGATTCTTATGCTCGCCAATGGCGCTAATAAACAAAAAATAATCTTTTGGTTTCTCACAAAATTCAAACTCTTTTAAATCAACTCCGTTATAAACATTAGCTAAATAATTTACTTTTGGAGCTGGTTTTCTCTGGTTGTTTGAAATAGTGATAATATTCGGATTTTTATAAACCAAAAGAAATTTTCCTAATTCTTCAAAAATAGGCAAGTGAAGAATGCTAACTACTGGAATTTTTAAAAATTTGCTCAAAGGCAGGAAAAGATACCCGCCTCTTATATGATTAAAAACAATATCAAAATCTTTTTCTCTTTTTAAAATTTCTTCCATTACGCTGGCGATATAAACAGTTTCCAGCCGAAGATTTCTTGACGCTTCTATGTAAGTGGTGTCAATTTTTCTTTCACTAATTGTTTTTTGAAAAATTTGAGTAAATTTTGCCGATGTTTTGCATTTGCCGGCGCCGAAAAGAGTTACTTTATGTTTCTTTTTTATAAATCCCTCCACCATTTGATAAATAATTCTTTCTGTTCCACCCTGACCTTTTGGCGGTACAGTAGTAAACGGCGGCGCGACGACAACAATTCTTAATTTTGTTTTGCTATTCATAACTATAACATAATTATAAGATAAACTTATTAATATATCCTCCTGCTTTTAAGCATTTTAATCCTTCCATCTGCGCCCAAGGAAAAGGCAAAACATAATGCAAAACTTCACTTTTTTCCGCTTCTTTTTCTAAACTCTCAAAATTTTTCTTAACGCCTTCTAAATATTTTTTGTCTTTTTTGTGCTCCAGCATATATCCCAATTCTTTTTCGCGATAAAGAAAAAATCTTTCGCGGGAAGTAAGATGTTCTGATAGTTGTCCGTCTACTGTTTGATCCAACATCCAATCAAGTAATTTATCGGCTTTATTCTCTTTTCTTAATTGCCAGTATAATTGTATCACAAAACTCGTAGTTATTAAATAGGGACCGGGTACCAACGGATCATTAATTGTCCAATTTTCTTTAGGATGCCACTTTTTAGTAATCTCGTTGGGATAACGAAAAAATCCGCCCATTTCTTTATCAAATAATTTCTCTTCTAAATATTTCAGAGAGTTTTTTATTACTTCAGAAAAATTTAATTTTTTGTTTATTAAATCTCCTTGGGTAAAAATATTAAAATGAGCCGGACTGATTATAATTATATCCGGCGCCAAGTCCGGCTCTTTATTATCATCGAGCCTTCGAATAAACCTATTATCAATAACTAATTTTTCGCTGATGTTCTCTCTTACGCAATCAGCTAATTCTTTATAATGATCATTATTGTAAATTTTACCAGCCAGTAAAAAAACTTTCACCGCCAATGAATTATGCCAAATTTCATAACCTTGATTAAAACCGGGCGTCTGATGAATAGATGTTGTAGAATAAACCAATCCTATCTTTTTTAAACTTTTTTGGTGGTAAGCTTCTATCCAGGACAATGATTTTTCTATTTTCTCTTTGTTTTTATCTTTAAATTCTTCATCGCTTGATTCGTAAATATATGAAAGTATTGCCCAAAGAGCCAAAGGAGTATTATCTTCCTGAATAATTGATTTTTCTTTTTCAATATCTTTACGCTCGCCCAAATCGTCATATTTCTGAAACCATTGTCCGTCTTGAGCTTGAATATTTAATAAAAACTCACAGCACCTTTTAGCTGTTTTAAAATCGCCTAATTTTGAAAATCCATTAATAAGGCAAGAAAAATCCCTGATGTAAATCCAAGGATATCTTAAGTTAGGATCAGAAGCAAAAAAAGCAATCCCTAATTCATTTTCTACACGGCATAAATTAAAAACTCTTTTTGACGCCTCTACAAATTTTTCTATTTTAGCGCTAGTTATTGACATTTCTTTATAATTTTACTATACTTTTTTAGTTGTGGTTGCTTTAAGTAATCACAACAAATGTACCTTTATAGGAGGAATAAAATTGAAAAGAAAAGATAAAATTTTTGCCCATCGGGCAAAATGTGGGTGCTTTTTAGGAAATACAATCGAGGGAGTTCAGTGTTGCTTGAATATGGGATTGAATCTTGAGATAGATGTACAGGCGTGTCAAAACGGATTAATGGTAACTCATTGCGAAAAATTAAGGCAAGATCATATCAGCCAGTATCCGGTCGAAACAGTGAGAAAATTCGGGATTAACCGCAAAGACGGCTCAATTGTTTTTGCGCCGGCAACAGTTCACGGACGAAGCGATGTCGCCAGAATACCAACTCTGCCAGAAGTTCTAAACTTGGTATCAGAAAGCGAAAAAGAGATAAAAGTTATTCTTGATATAAAAAAAGAACAAGATAACATAGAAATACTTGACAAAATAGTAAGTTTAGTGAAAAATTACAATCTTGTAAAACAGATAATCCTCGGTATTCCTTACCAGACAGACGCAATTTATATAAAAAAGCAAAGTCAGATAGCCACTTTGTTATTCGGAAGCAAGAAAGATATTAGAACTATTAGATCTGACAACAAAACAATAGATTATGTTCGTATCTGGCAAAACTGGCTGGAAAATGACTTTGGTGAAATTACTAATAAACCCAGTAATTGGATAAGTTGCTTACAAGACCTTATTCACAAGAAAGTTATCGTCACTGCCGGTGGAATGAATGAAGTACAAGGAGGAGAAATATCAAAAGGACAATTTGAAAAAGTGATTAAACTTGGCGCCGACGGTATAATTGTCAATGATCCTGCAATCTATCTTTAAACTTTAAAAATTTTTGAGCGAATTTGCTTGTCAGGTTCGCTTATTTTTTATGGTTATTTTTTCTCTTTTCCTTATTAATATATTTTTTATAAATCCTCAAAAATTTCTGGGAGATTTTTTCCCAGTCAAACTTTTCCTCAACTGTTTTTCGGGCATTTGCTCCCAATTTATTCCTCAATTCTTCATCTTCTAAAAGTTTATTTACTGCTTTGGCAATTTGATTGCTGTTTCGCGGACGAACAAAAAATCCGTTATATCCATCTTTAACCGCTAATGGGATTCCTCCTTTTCGAGTCACTACCACCGGAGTATTGCAGATCATCGCCTCTAAAATAACCAAACCCAACGGTTCATCCCAAACAGAAGGGGCAACAAAAACATCAGCCCGATAATAAAATTCTTTCAGCTCTTCTGCGTCTTGATCGCCTATATACCCCAAAAAATGAACGTTCTTTAATTTTAAATCTTTAGTTGTTTTTTTTAACTTATTTAATTCAGGGCCATCGCCGGCAATATAAACATCTCCTTTAATTTTAGACGTTGCTTTAATAAGATATTTTACTCCTTTTAAAGAAGTTAATTTTCCGGAAAACAAAATAACTTTTTTACCATCCAAATTATATTTTTTATTGATAATTTTAATTTCTTTTTTAGAAGGAAAATTTTTAATATCAATCCCTCCTGGAATAACCCTAATTTCTTTTAAGTTCTTCTCGCCAAATATTTTCATAGCCCATGACTTAGTATCGCCGCTTACCGCAGTTATTTTCTTTGCCCTTCTCACCGCATCACGAGTAAGAGGAAGATATCTTTTATCTAAAGAAGCGGTATAAAGACCTGTTCCATGAGAAGTGATAATATAATTTATTTTATAAACTGACCTAATAAAATTAGCCGCCCAACTAAAAATAGAGAAATGTTGAACATGAATAATATCCGGTTTAAATTTTTCAACCGCTTCAACGGATGTCCTTAAAAAGGTCTGATAAATAACTGAAATTTCTTTATTAGAAAGCTGGTGGTAAAGTTTACATCCTTTGTGTTCTGGATGTCCGGTAAAAGCCACAAAAAAAGGAAGTTTAATCTCAAATAGATCTACTCCCTTAATTGGGCGGATATCAGGGCAAACAACTCCTACCTTATTCTTGCCTTTAGCCAGTTCTCGCGCCAAATAACGAACATAGGTTCCGCTCCCGCACCCCCACAAAGGAAAAGTTTGTAAAAATAATATTCTTAATTTCATAATACTATATCTCGCGGATTAATTTTTAATATTCTTAATTAATTTCCTAATCTACTACTTGCCGAGTGTGCACAACAAATTGCTATTGCCAAGGCATCGGCTGCATCATCTGACTTAGGAATATCTTTTAATTTCAGTAATATTTTAACCATTTTTTGAACTTGTCTTTTTTCAGCTCGACCATAACCAACGACTGATTGTTTCACTTGAAGGGGAGTATATTCAAAAATCGACAATTTTGCCTGTTCGCCAATCAACAAAATTACTCCTCTCGCCTGAGAAACTTTTATGGCTGTTTTTAAATTTTTGAAGAAAAAAATATCCTCAACAGCCATCATATCCGGTTTGTATTTCTTAATTATTCTTTTTAATCTTTTGAATAAATCCAAAAGTCGCCCAGATGTATCTATGTCTGGTTTAGTAATAATACATCCGTAGTCAATTAATTCCAAATCCTTACCATTATTTTTGATTTTTGATTTTTGATTTTTGATTTTTATTATTCCGTATCCAGTTGTCGCTGTTCCTGGATCAACGCCAAGTATAATCATGGAACATGGAACATGGAACATGGAAGAATTTATATTATGTACTCCATGTTATATGTTATGTGATAAAATTAGAATATATCTCTTGAACATCTTCCTGTTCATCCAATGCCTCAAAAAGTTTCTCTAATTGCTCTTTAGTTTTTTTATCTTCTATGGTTACCGAATCCTTTGCTATCCAATCTAAACTTGCTGATTTTATTTTTATTCCTTGAGATTCTAAATTTTCTTTAACCTTATCTAATTCCCCTTCTTTAGTATAAATTTCTAAAATTTCACCTTTTTTTTTAATATCTTCAGCACCGGCGTCAATAATCAACAGTTCTAAATCATTTTTATTTTTATCTCCTGAAATTTCGCACTCAATTACCCCTTTACGAGAAAACATCCATTTAACGCTTCCGCTTTCTCCAAGTCTGCCGCCAAATCGACTAAGAATATGTTTTATCTCTGAAAGAGTTCTGTTTTTATTATCGGTGGCTACCTCAATAATAAGAGCAATGCCTCCGGGTCCATAAGCTTCATAAGATATCTCCTCAATTTTAACTCCTTTCACTTCCCCAGTCCCTCTTTTTATTGCCCGTTCGATATTATCGCGGGGCATATTAACCTCACGCGCTTTTTCAATTGCCATTCTAAGTTTAGAATTCATCTCTGGATCTCCGCCTTCTCTTGCCGCTACACTAATCATCTTGGCTACTTTTGAAAAAATCTTACCCCTTTGAACATCAGCCACTCCTTTTTTTCTTTTAATTTGTGACCATTTAGAATGTCCGCTCATAGTAAAAGTTATAAGTAAGCAATAAACTAATCCATAATAAAAAACGCCATCCGTTAAATATAATAATAACATTTTAAGATAAATCTGTCAATTATAAACAATTTTTCCATAAATTTTTGACTGGGCAAATTTATAAAGAAGGCGACATTCGCGAATGTCGCCTTCACTAAATTTTTCCATTAAATAATCACCAACTATCTTCAGCGCAGAAATATCAGCCAAGTCCCAGTTATTTACGGCTTTGACATTCTTCAGACAAAAATTAAAAATCTTTTATCAATTAAGTTAAATAATAAAAAATGCAAGGGGTATTTTTCTTGACCTAACTGAAACTACAAAGCTCTGCTCCGCTGATAGTTTTTGAACTTTTAAAGTGTTTTTTATTCTTTACTAAAACCGTTAATCGCTTTTTCATATCCGCCAAAACTTAAAACAAGCCATCTCTGCACTTGCCCTATTGTATCTTTGCCAACCTTTAATTCTTCCGCAATGCTATCATATGATTCTCCTGTCAACAAGCATTTGGCGATCTTAATTCTTCCCGCCGGCATTATCGCTTTGCTTCCATTTAGAAGACCCTTAAAAAAATGCCTAACTTCATCTTTTGTTTCAAGCTGCGCAATTGATGTCCATATAAGTATACTCCGCAACCCATCACAAAAAACATTACCAAACAAACAATAGCTAAATTTGCTCCGGTGCTTGGCAAGTCAGCGACTCCTGCTACTTTGCCAATTTTTATATCATTTTGAAGCCGCGGCAAGATACGATACCCAGAAGAAGTCTTACTGACAATACCAACAATACTAACACAATCTCCTCTTTCCATTTTTGGCTTTTTTATTCCAGTAGAAGAACGGATATATATTTTAATTTCACCGGTTTCATCAGCAAGCCAAAAAACGTTACCGGATGTTTTAACCACTTCTCCTTCTATACTAACAAGCGTACCCATAAATGAATTATCTATATCTTTAATCAAAACCCGGCGGGGCTCTGGCGAGGTGTAATATTCTATCAATACAATATCATCTTTGTTTTCTAAATTGATTTTCTTTTCTTCTCCCTGCTTCGAGATTTTACCAATAAGGCTTATACGATCACCCGCCTCTAAATCTGGAAATTCTCCCTTATAAGAATAAATTTGGATTCCACTCTCATTATCGGAAATATAAAAAATTTTTTTACCAAGAACCTTTGGCGGAACTAAAACTATGCCTTTAACTCTCACCCATACTCCTTTAAATAAATCCTTTGCTTCGCCAATAGAAACCTCTACCGGATTCTCTTTTGATTTTCCTTTTTCTTGATTTTCGAATAATTCTCTAAAAGTAGATTCACTTAAAACATCTGATTTCTCCGAAAAATAACCTTCCTGGTTTCTATTATTTTTGCCTATATATCCTTTATTTTCGCTTTCAACAACGATAATATTTTCCTTGCCTGGCGTAGGATTAAGACACCAGACCCAAGAGCTACTTTCGATCCGACAAAAAGATTTTCCTTCTAAAGCTTTCTCCTTATAGGAAACAATATCACTCAAATCTCCACTTGGCTTAATTAAACAAACTTCATCTCCTTTATTATTTAAAGTAATTTTTGTCTCTTCATAATAAAAGACCAAATATTCTCCCTTTTTAATAAATGTATTTTGAGAAATCGTATAAGGCCGGCTTCCGCCATCCCTTAGATCATCAATCTGCCAGCCTCCTAAATCAACATCGTCTTCGCTTTGATTAAAAAGTTCAATCCATTCCCCGTTTGGCGATGGGGCAGAATCTTTTCCTTCTGGATTAGGAAGAAATTCATTGATGATAATATCATCAGAATAATCAAGCTTTCTAACTGTAACTGTTAAAGTATCAACGTCCTCGAAATTCCCATCGCTAACTTTTAAAGTAACAATATATTTCCCTGACTCCAAATAAACATGACTAGCTTCAACTCCCGATCCTTGAATTCCGTCGCCAAAATCCCAAGAAAAAATAAGTTCATCCCCATCAAAATCATAAGAATCTGAAGCGTCAAACTCTATTTCCTCTCCAATAAAAGTTTCTAAATCATCTCCGGCATCAGCAATTGGCGAATGATTAGTAGACTCACTATAAGAAGAAACATCACCTTGACTTTCTTTCTTATCTTTTAAATCTTCATTTGAATCATCGTCTTTTTTAGAAATTAAATAAATGCTGTTTTGCTCCCCTGGCGTATTTATTTCAGTTTCCTGCCAATTAATCTCAGTATAATCATTCAATTTAGGATTTATTCTTTCTAAAGAATAATTTAAGCAAGAAAGATAAATAAAATCCTCAATGATATTTCCATCAGCGTCTTTTAAAGCAATTCTTTCTCCTTTTTCTTTCAAACTCCCCCAAGAACTGTCAATAACAGTTATATTTGAAGAGGCTTCATATTTTTCTAAAAATTTTTTAGCATCTTGTGCAATAATAGCATACTCATTCGGTTTAAGAATTAAATCTCCCTGAAAAGAACTTAATTTATGACTCACTCCATTTTCATCGGTTTCACTAAACTGCTCAATAAATTTCCAATCGGTTAAATCAACTTCGCTACCGGTCGTATTATAAATTTCTATCCATTCATAGCCAGACAGCTCAAATGCAGCGATTTCATTAATAATAATATCACCCGACGCCGCAGCTAAAACAAAGTTTCCAAAAATAAAAATTCCTATTAAGCAAAAAATAGGAATGAGTAAAATTTTTGATTTACAAATCATAAAACCAATTAAGAAATCCGAAATTACAAATTTTAATTTTAACTAAAAATTCAAAAATTATTATCTTTATTGCCGCCACTCCCAGAAATTCCCATAACTCCCTTTATAAAAGGAAAAAATTTTATAATTTTAAACTTTAAACCGTGACTTTGAATTTTAAACTTTTAGCTTTCAATCAATTATACCTCAAATCTCACTCTCTCTACCACGACTTTTCCCATCCTTTTATTAATTTCTTTTATAATCTCATATTGGTGCAACTGAAATTCCTGAGCCCAAACTGAGCTTAAAACAGCAACAACAAGAGTTTTATTATTAAAATAAATGGCCTTAGATTTTCGAGACGCGTCATCTGAAAATTTTTCTTTTATCGCCTTTTCCCAAAAATCGCAAATTCTTACTGCCTCAACCTGCCGAGACAGACCATTTTTTATAATTGCCTGGGAAAGTAAATTGTCAGCTTTTACAAACATTGTAAATTCAGTTAAAAACTCAAAACTAAAAATAAGTTAAGACTTCCAATTCTTTAATTTTGAGTTTTAAGCTATGGCTTTAGACTTTACATTTTAAGCTTTAAGCTAGCTCTTTATCGGCATTATTATATAAATATAATCTTCCCCACCGGCCGGTCTGAGTAAAGACGGAGAGTTAGGGCCATTTGTTTCTAAAATAACTTTTTCGGTGGTAATATTATTTAATCCATCTAAGACATATCGCCAGTTAAATGTAATTCTTTCTTCTTTTCCTTCTATTTCTGCCGCCAGACGCGAAAGATTACTTCCAATATCTCCTGTTTCCGAACTAATCTCAAGTGTATCTTTCGGTCTCATTTTCAATTGAATACTATTTATCCGAGTATTAGTAAAAAAACTGGCAATTTTAATCGAGTTTATCAATTCATTGGTATTAATAATAGTTTTCGTTTTAAAAGTGGTTGGAATAATCTGCTTATAATCGGGATAAGTGCCTTCAATTAATCTAGAAACTAAATTAGTAGCCTCAAAATTAAATAAAATTTGATTTTCAGAAAGACTGATAGCCACTTCACCCTCTTCAGGTAGAATTCTAATTAACTCCTGGACTGTTACTCTTGGAATAATAATTGTCTTTTCTGAAGCTTTTTTGTCTTGTTTTTCTTCTTTTATATCTGAAGTATTCTTTAGTTTAACTGTTTTTTCTGCTAATCTATAACTGTCGGTTGCCGCTAAAATAAGTCTATCGGACTTTGTTTTATTAAAATTAAAAAAAACGCCAGTAATTTCAGGTCTTGTTTCGGAAATTGCCGCCGCTGGGATAACTTGACTAAGGGCATTCTTTAATATTTGAGATTTTATTTTAATAAAGTAAGGTTCTTTAATTTGAGGGATTAAAGGAAAATCTTCAGCACTTAGCCCTTTAATATTAGCTTCCATAGATCCACATTTTATATTTAAGACAGACTTATTAATTTCTAAATTTATTTTTTTATTAGGAAGACTGGCAATAAATGAACTTAAAGGTTTTACAGGGACAGCTAAAGCTCCCTCTTTTTCTATTTTAGCTCCTATCCATGAAGTGATACCAATTTCTAGATTAGTTGATGAAATCTTCAATCTTCCTTGATCAGTTTCAAGAAGTATATTAGAAAGAATTGGAAGATTAATAGATTTGGAGATGATTTTTTCTCCGATTATTAAAGCATGGTTAAAATTTTCTTGAAGGCATAACAGTTTCATAATAACTTCTCTTTTATTTAATTAATATGTAGTAGTATTAGTAATGTTTATAGATTAAGTGGAAAAGTAAAAATTATAGTTTAAGTAAAGGAAATTTAGACATTAAAAAGTGTTAATAATAATCTTATTTTCTGTGGATAAAATTAAATTTAATATAAAAGAAAAATATATTAAATTTTTTATCCACCAGTTATTAATAGATAATCCAAAAAGTAATCAACACTTTATCCATTAATTATTATAAAGTCTTTCTCTAATTAAATTTATTTCTTCTTTTATTTGTTTATCGTTTTCAATTTCAGATTCTATTTTTTTATAAGCATGTATAGCAGTAGTGTGGTCTCTTTTTCCTAATATTTCTCCGATATTCGGATAAGAACTCTTTATTTCTTTTCTCATTAAAAACATCGCTATTTGGCGGGGTTTAGCCACTTCTTTTTTTCTGCATTTATTTATTAAATCAGTTGTGCTGACATCATAAAATTCAGCCACTTCTTTAATAATTTCACGCGGCGTGGTCATTTTTTTAATCGGACTGGCGATAATACTCGCTAATATCTCAGTTGTATTCTTTAGATCTGGAGTTATGTTGTTTAGTTGACAGGAAACTATTACCCTATTTAAAGCGCCTTCTAGTTCTCTGATATTTTGTTGGACATGAGTGGCAATATATTCCAAGGCATCTCGGGGTATCTTAAAATTTTTCTCTTTTGATTTCATTTCAAGAATAGCAAGTCTTGTTTCGAAATCAGGGTAACTTATGTCAGCGATCATCCCTCCTTCAAAGCGGCTTCTAAGACGCTCTTCAAGAGTCGGGATTGCTTTAGGCGGTCTATCAGAAGAGAGAACAACCTGTTTATTTTTTTCATAAAGCGCGTTGAAAGTATGGAAAAACTCCTCTTGGGTTTTTTCTTTGCCGGCTAAAAATTGAATATCGTCAATAATTAAAATATCTATTTGGCGATAGTAAGTTTTAAATTTGTTAGTTTTGTGATCACTAATAGCACTGACAAGTTGGTTAGTGAACCTTTCAGAAGTGGTGTAATGTATTTTCTTTTGAGGATCTGTTTTTAGAACTTCATTCCCAATTGATTGGAGTAGATGAGTTTTTCCTAATCCTGATCCTCCGTAAATAAACAAAGGATTGTAATTTGTTCCTAAATTTTTTGTCACGGCCATACAAGCGGCATAGGCCAATTCATTGGAAGAACCAACAACAAAAGAATTAAAGGTATATCGAGGATTAAGGCTTGTTTCTCTTGTTTCTTTTTTGGCTTGAAAAGAAGGAGAAATATAGTTTTCCTTAATTTTTTGTATTGGTTTTGTTGTTGAAGATTGACTAATAATATATTTAACTTTTTTTATTTCTGGAGCATTATTTTGCAAGGCTTTTAGAATAAATTTGTTATATTTGTTTTCTAACCATTCTTTAGTAAATCCATTAGGAACATTAATAACAACTTCTCCATTTTTTTTAGAAGCAATGGATGTGTTTTTAAGCCAAGTGATAAAGTTGGCTCTGCTAACGGTTAGTTCTAATTCTCCTAAGGCAGTTTGCCAAAGTTGTTCATTAGTCATAGAAGTGATATAAAATTATATTTCTATGCTTTCAAAGCCATTATAGCACAAAAATACATTTGTCAAAATAGCTCAAACAAGCCATGGTGTTAATAAGGTGTGGATGAGATGTGGATTGGTTTGACTTGTATAATGTCAGATACATATTAGCTTTCATAAGGCTCCCGTGTTGGTTCTAGTCTTCTGATTAGAGTCAAAATGCAAGTCAGTGATGATTCGCAAGGTGGCTTCAGTTAGAGACTGGAGTAGAGCTTATGGAATTCCTTGGGTTTTTGGCAATAATTTTTTTCTTCTATATAGTATACTCGGATTTTTTTATTTCAACCTGTGGATAACTCAATTAAATCTTTGTGGATAATCTATAAATTCTGGATAAATTTTTGCGCTGAAATAGTCAATTTTTGGCTAAAATAAAACAAAAATCAATAAAATAAGGCTTAGGGACTTGACAAGGTTTTTAAATGGGAGTAAGATATAGGCAAGATGAGTGAAGAATTGTAAGTGGGTGTTGGGGAGAAATTCTTAATCTTTAAAACTTATTAGAGATTAAAAATTTCTCCCCAACAAAAAACAAACAAAAAACAACCCCCAAAAACAATTCCCTTCCCAAAAAATCACTCATCTTTTTTCTTTGGCTATTTTTTTTTCTAAATTTTATTTCAATATTTAGAAATATTTAACCGTCTTAATGTTTAAATTTTTCTGTACAAAAAAACAGCGATAAAAAAAATAAAGAAGAAATATTTTTGTATGTTAAAATTTTTCACAGCTCCATTTTAGATGATGAAAAAATTTTCCGATATCGGCTGCTTAATGCCTATATTTAATTTCTATCTGTGCAGATTAAGCCAAATACCCCCTTGAAATAAAGGGGATTTTATTTTATAATAATTAAAAGTGAAGAAAATAGTAAAACTTTGAATTTTACATTGTCATTTTTTATCTTTATATTATGTCCATCTTAACTAAAATTTTAGGCGATCCGAACAAGAAAGTCTTGAATAAACTTCGGCCGATTGTTGAAAAGATTAACAATCTTGAGCCGGAATTGGAAAAACTTTCTGACGAAGAGCTTAAAGAAAAGACAAACGAATTTAAAGAACGGTTAAAAAAAGGAGAAACTCTGGACGATATTTTACCGGAGGCATTTGCTGTTGTCCGCGAAGCGGCTAAAAGAACTTTAGGCCAGCGGCATTTTGATGTTCAAATTCTCGGCGGAATTATTCTTCATCAGGGGAAAATTGCTGAGATGAAAACCGGAGAAGGAAAAACATTAGTTGCCACCCTGCCGCTTTATCTAAATGCTCTTTTAGGCAAAGGTGCGCATTTGGTGACTGTTAATGACTATTTAGCAAAACGTGATACAAATTGGATGGGCCCGATTTATAACTTTCTCGGTTTGAGTGTTGGTTGCATCCAACATGAAAAGGCCTTTGTTTTTAATCCAAAAGTAAAACCGGACAAAAATGAAGTTACGATTGAAGCGGAAAATTTATCTGAAGTCCCGCGCAAAGATGCTTATAAGTGCGATATTCTTTACGGAACTAACAATGAGTTTGGTTTTGATTATTTAAGAGATAATATGGTTTATTCTCTTGAGCAAATGGTACAAAGGCCGCTTCACTACGCCATTATTGACGAAGTTGACAGTATTTTAATTGACGAGGCAAGAACTCCTTTGATAATTTCCGCTCCGGATACAGAATCAGCCCAGCTTTATAAAACTTTTGTCGAAATTGTTCCGAGATTAAAAGAAAATACGGATTTTAATATCGACGAAAAGATGAAAGCCGTAACTTTAACAGAAGAAGGAATTGATAAGGTGGAAAAAATGCTTGGTGTCGGAAATATTTATCAAGAAAAAGGAATTGCTTACGTCCACCATTTAGAGCAAGCCCTTAAGGCTCAAGTACTCTTTAAAAGGGACCGTGATTATGTTGTTAAAGACGGACAAGTCATTATTGTTGATGATTTTACCGGACGTTTGATGCACGGGCGGCGCTACAGCGAAGGGCTTCATCAAGCAATTGAAGCCAAAGAAGGACTTGAGGTGCAAAAAGAAAGCCGCACCTTAGCCACTATTACTTTTCAAAATTATTTTCGGCTTTATGATAAATTATCAGGCATGACCGGAACCGCAGAGACCAGCGCTGAGGAATTTGCCAAAGTTTATAATCTGGAAGTAGTTGTAATTCCAACCAACAAACCAATGATCCGCCAAGATCTTCCAGATAGAATTTATAAAACAGAAAAAGGGAAATTCCAAGCGTTAATCAAGGAAATAAAAGAACGACACCAAAAAGGCCAGCCGGTTTTAGTCGGTACTATTGCTATTGAAAAATCAGAACTTTTAAGTGCGATGTTTAGAAAAGAAGGACTTCCTCACGAAGTTCTTAATGCTAAACATCATGAAAATGAAGCAAAAATTATTGCCAGGGCTGGCCAACAAGGGGCAATTACCATTGCTACAAATATGGCCGGTCGGGGAACCGATATTAAACTGGGTCAGGGCGTCGCCGCTGTTGGCGGACTTCATATCATCGGCACTGAACGACACGAGGCAAGGCGAATTGACAATCAATTGAGGGGTAGAACAGGTCGCCAGGGCGATCCCGGTTCTACCCAGTTTTTTATTTCAATGGAAGATGAATTAATGAGAGTATTTGGTTCAGACAAAATGAAAAATTTGATGGATAAATTGGGCGTGCCAGAAGATCAGCCAATTGAAAATAAATTAATTTCAAAATCCATTGAAAGCGCCCAGTCAAAAATTGAAGGATACCATTTTGATATGAGAAAGCATATTTTAGAATATGATGATGTGATGAACAAGCAAAGAGAGGTAATTTATAAAAAAAGAAAAGAAATCTTGGAAATTTCTTCAATTAAACCGGATGATTCCGCTCATCTTAAAGCTCAAGAAAAATTAAAAGAAAAAATCCTTGAAATGGTCAAAGATGAAATTGGGCAAATTACTTCGGCGCACACAAACGGCATTAGAGCCGATTGGAACATAGAGGAGATATATGAGGTAGTAAACGCTATTTTTTCTTTGCCGAACGAAGTTCATTCTCAATTAATGAACATTCGGGACAAAAATAACCAAGATGAAAAAGCCCGCCAAGAAATAGTAGATTATCTTTTCTCTCTTGCTAAAGCCGCTTATAATACTAAAGAAAAAGAACTTACACCAGAAGTAATGCGTCAAGTGGAAAAAGTAGTATCTTTGAAGACAATTGACACTCTCTGGATGGAACACTTAGACGTAATGGAAGAATTTCGCCGAGGGGTGGGTCTCAGGGGTTACGGACAAAAAGATCCTTTGGTTGAATACAAGAAAGAAAGTTATAGAATGTTTCAGAAATTATTAGATTCAATTCAATCGGGAATAGTAAGTACTATTTATAAAGTAGGTGTTGTCCAAAGACCAACCCCAGAAATTTATCAAGATGCCGGAATTAACAGAAGCGGCGTAACATATCGGGGAGGAAACGAGACATCCGCCAGCACTTCACCGATTATTAAGAAAAAAGTCGGCCGCAACGATCCCTGCCCTTGCGGCAGCGGCAAGAAATATAAGCATTGTTGCGGCGCTTGAACTCCCGTCGCTTTCCCGTCACGAAAATAAATTTTCGCATGAGCTTGCTAGGAAATATAAAAAATGTTGCTGGCCCCATTAAATAGGATAGTTTCAAATAATAGACCTTAAACAGGCGCAATAATTCTCTAACGGAGGGTAGCCAAAGTATGGATAGAAAAATGAGGAAAACGGGGTCAAAAAATTAAAAAATCAAAGAACAACTTTGAAGTCAAAATTAAAAAAGCCAATAAAGGGATTGGCGAATAAAGCGGTAATTGAAATTTTGCCTTCTTCATTGACAAAAATTTACATTAATATAAGATTTAATTAGCAGCTTAAGCTGCTGAATATTTTATTTTTAATAATAAAAGGAAATTTTATTATGGAAAAATCATCAGAAAAAGAAAAAATAAAAAAAGACAAAGAAAACAAAAAGCAAATAAACTTTGAGAAATTCAAGAAAACAAATTTACTGGCTCTTGTCTGTTATCTCGGATTTTTTTGTCTTATTCCGATTTTAGTAAAAGAAAAAGATGATTTTGTAAAATTTCACGCTAAACAGGGATTGGCTCTATTTATCGTTGAAATGGTTACTTGTATGGTTTTCGGAATTGTTCCCATTTTTTGGCTTTTTGGCGGTTTTTTTATGCTTTTCTGGCTAGTCTTAAATATCATCGGGATCACGAATGTTTTAAATGAAGAAAAGAAAAAACTTCCAGTAATAGGAAGATTCGCTGATAAGCTTAATATCTAAGATTATTTATGTCTCTATCAATCGGAATCGTTGGTCTGCCGAACGTCGGCAAGTCAACTTTATTTCAAGCTATAACAAAAAAACAAGTTGACCGCTCTAATTATCCCTTCTGCACCATTGACCCAAATGTCGGCGTAGTTGAGGTGCCCGACGAACGGGTGGACAAATTGGCAGAATTAACTAATTCGGCAAAAAAAATTTACGCCACCGTAGAATTCGTTGACATTGCCGGCTTAGTAAAAGGCGCCAGTAAAGGCGAAGGTTTGGGAAATAAATTTCTAGCCAATATCAGAAAAGTGGATGCGGTAATTTATGTTCTTCGTTGCTTTCAAAATGAAAAAATTGCCAATATAGAATCCACGGTTGATATTTTAAGAGACAAAGAAACTTTGGATACGGAAATGGCTTTAAAAGATTTGGCAACCGTAGAAAAAAGAATTCAAAGTTTAGAAAAAGAAGCCAAATCGGGCGCAAAAGACGCAATCAAAGAATTAACAGTTCTTAAAAAAGCGCGAACACTTCTCAATGAAGGGAAAAAATTAGCTGGAAGCTTTTGGAATAATGAAGAAAGTAAAATCCTAAATAGCTATCAATTGTTGACTTTTAAAAAAGTATTATATTTATTAAACGGACGTGAAGATGAAATTTCTCGAGACGTGATTAACGCCTTTAAAAAAAATAATTGGCAGTTTATTGTCATTGATATACTTTCTGAATTTGATGCGGCGGATTTGAATCTTGAAGAAAGAAAAGAGTTTAATTTGCCCCAAGAATTAAAAATTGATTCTTTAATAAAAAAATCATACAAACTGCTTGATTTGATAACTTTCTTTACTACCGGGCCGGACGAGACTCGCGCCTGGACGCTTAAGCGGGGGAAAAAAGCTCCTGAAGCCGGCGGAGTAATCCATAGCGATTTTGAAAACCAATTTATTCGCGCTGAAGTTATTAACTGGAAAGATTTAATTGACGCCGGCGGATTTCAAAACGCTAAAGAAAAAGGGTTGATTCGTACTGAAGGAAAAGATTACACGATCCAAGACGGAGATGTGATTGAGATTAAAAGCGGGGCATAATTATCTCAACAGTTCGTTAACAATAAAATCAGTATAAATTTTTAAAAATAATTTCTTTCATTATTAATAGTATGAAAAATTTTCAACTGGCTAAAATTTTTTATGAGATGGCTGATCTTTTGGAAATGAAAGAGGTTCCTTTCAAACCTCAGGCTTATGAAAAAGCCGCCCGAAGTATTGAATCACTTTCAGAAGACATTGAAGAAGCGGCTCGAAAAGGAAACCTGGAAAAAATTCCCGGAGTAGGAAAAAACATAGCTCAAAAAATTAGGGAGTTTATCAAGACTAATAAAATAAAAGATCATGAGAATTTGAAAAAAGAATGCCCGATAGATATTGAAGAGATGACTGCCATTGAAGGATTGGGGCCAAAAAAACTCCTTGCTCTTTATAAAAATTTAGGAATTAAAAATTTAATCCAACTTGAAAAAGCGGCTAAAGGCGGAAAATTGCGGAACTTAGAAGGATTTGGTCTAAAAACAGAATTTAATATTTTAAAGGGGATTGAATTTATTAAAAAAAGCAAAGGGCGTTTTTTACTTGGTTTTATTCTGCCAACCGTCAGAGAAATAGAAAAATATTTAAAGAAAAGCAAATCTGCAGAGAAAATAAGCATTGCCGGATCAGTAAGAAGAAAAAAAGAAACAATTGGAGATGTGGATATCCTTATTGTTTCCTCGCGCCCCAAAGATGTAATAAAGCAATTTATCTCAATGCCGGAAATAGTAAAAATTTGGGCTAAAGGCGCAACAAAATCCTCTGTGAGATTAAAAGAAGGATTTGACGTAGATTTAAGAGTAATAAAAGAAGAAAGTTTCGGGGCGGCTCTTCAATATTTTACCGGGAATAAAGACCATAATATTAAATTGAGAAAAATTGCCATAGAAAAAGGCTGGAAACTTAATGAATATGGACTCTTTCAAAATAAAAGGCGAATTGCAGGAAGAAGCGAAGAGAGTATTTATAAGAAATTAGGACTTCAGTGGATACCTCCTGAGCTTCGAGAAAATAGGGGAGAGATTGAAGCAGCTTTTAATGACCAATTGCCGAAGATAATTGATTACACCGATATTAAAGGAGATCTCCACTGCCATACTGATTGGAGTGACGGGACTAAAACTATTGAGGAAATGGCTAAAGCGGCTCATAATCTTGGCCATAGTTATCTTGCCATTACCGACCATACTGGAACTTTAAAAATCGCTCACGGACTCAATGAGAAGAAACTTTTAAAGCAAATGAATGAAATTGATAAAATAAATAAACGCATTCAAGGAATTCGTATTCTAAAAGGCGCTGAAGTAAATATTAAAGCTGATGGAACTCTTGATATAAAAGATCAAGTTTTAGCTAAATTGGACATTGTTGTTGCTGGCGTTCATTCCCATTTTAATATGACTAAAAAAGAAATGACCCGAAGAATCATTAGGGCAATGGAAAATAAAAATGTTGATATTATTGTTCATCCCACAGGGAGAATTCTCAAAAAAAGAAAACCTTATCAGATTGATTTGGAAAAAATTTTCAAAACGGCAAAACGGACAGAAACTTTCTTAGAAATTAATGCTTATCCGGAACGATTAGATTTAAATGACGAAGCGATTAAAAAAGCGGTTGAAAAGGAAGTTAAACTTTCTATCGGCACCGACTCCCATTCTGTTGAGCATCTGAAATACATTGAATTAGGCATAGCTACGGCTCGCCGCGGCTGGGCAGAAGAAAAAGATATTATTAATACTAAATCTGTTTTGCAACTTTTTAAATTATTAAAAAAATAGGGCCCTTTTAAAATTTTTACAAAAGACTTTCCGGATCTACGTCAACTGTCCAGTCATTCGGCACAATTTTTAAAAGTTCATTTTTTAATTTATTTTCTATTTTTTCACTTTCATTTCTTATTTTTATTACAATCTGCCAAATATATCTGCCGCGTTCTTTTGGAATAAAAGCCGGAGCGGGTCCCAAAACTTGTATCTTGTATTTTGTATATTGTATATTGTATATTCGATTTTTTAATCTTTCTGCCAAGATTTTAGAGTTTTCTTCGCATAGTTTTCTGTCTTTGTTTTTATAAATTAATCTAATTAAATTTGAAAACGGAGGATAGGTGAGGGCCCTGCGATCCTTAATTTCATTTTTATAAAAATCTTCATAATCACCTCTGAGAGCTACCCGAAATATTAAATTGTTGGGATGATAAGTTTGGAGTATGATTTTTGCTTTATTTAATTTTGGCAGCTTGAGAAACTTGGCTATAGTTTGAAAGACGCGTTCTCCTGATCGAAAATCCGGAATATTTAAAATACTGTCTATTGAAACAACACCTATTAGATCTACGTTTTTAAAATCTTGAGCCTTTAAAATCATTTGAGTTCCAATAAGAATATCAATTTTCTTAGCAGTAAAATCCTGCCAAATTTTATTCTCTTGTTTTTTGCTTTTAGCTATATCGCTGTCAAGCCGCCGCACTTTTGCTTTAGGAAAAAGTTTTTTAATCTCAGCTTCAACTTTTTGGGTGCCAATGCCGGAATATTTAATTCGATGACTTGAACACTTGGGGCAAAAAGGAGGAGGAGCTTCGTTATAATTGCAATGATGGCAAGTCAAAATTTCATTTTTTTCTAAAATATGATAAACCAAAGGAATATTACAATTTGGACATTTGACTACATAGCCGCAGTCTTGACATATTATGAAAGTAGCCATTCCCCGCCGACCAACAAACAAAACAACTTGTTTTTTTTGTTTTAAGGTTCTTTTAAGAGAATCAACCAAAACTTCGCTAAAAATAGAATAATTACCTTTATGCGATTCTTCTTTCATATCAGCTATAACGAAATTTTGAATTTTGAATTTTGAATTTTGAATTATCAGCTTATATTTTTTTTGTTTAGACGCCCAGTAGGATTCCACAGAGGGCGTGCTGCTTTCTAAAATAATTTTTGTTTTGGCAAGCTCTGCTAATTTTAGGGCTGTTTTTTTAGTTTGATAACGGGGAGCTTGGTCGCTTTTATAACTTTGGTTTTGTTCGTCATCGACAACAATTAATTCTAATTTTTGAAACGGGGCAAAAAGAGCTATTCGAGTGCCGAAAATAATTTTTACATCACCATTTCTAATTTTTTGCCATTCTTGCCAATAGAGTGTTTTCGGCAATCCGCTGAACAAAATAGCTGCTTCTGATTTATCCAAAAAAGATTTGATTTTTAAAACTATTTTTTTTAAGTTTGAAATTTCCGGAAATAAAATGAGAATTTGTTTATCTTTTTTGAGAAACTTTTTTAGAAGTTCGAGATAAATTTTTTCTTTTTCGCCCTCTTTTGAATTAAACAATAAAAAATTTTTCTTCTTGGATTTCTCTATAGACTGGACTAATTTTTCTATTTTTGAATTTGTTTTAACATATCCCTGACTCCTCTCAAGAGGGAAATAATCAGTAGATTCTAAAATAGCTTTTATTATTGACGGATATTTCTTTTTTGCTTTTTTAGAGGGAATCTCCGGAAGCATACTTTTTATAGTTAAACTAAGGGGGGCCCAATAATATTCGGCTATCCAACTGGCTAATTTTAGCTGGACACTTGTCAAAACTGGTTTTGAATCAATAACTTTCAAAATTTCTTTCAGTTGGTAAGGATAGCGCTTAACTTCTATCTTTCTTTTTTCTAATTCTTGAATATTAATAACTATTCCTAAAATTTTTCTTCGATAAAATTCAACCATTACTAAAGCACCCACAGATATTTTGTGGGCAGAATAATAAGTATAGACTTGGGATTTACCAAGGGGAATTTTTGTTGCAGGGATTACATCTACTATGAACATAAATAAGCCAAAACTCAAAACAAAAGCCAAAGTTACAATCAAAAAATCAAAAATAATTTTAAGACTTTTTTAAGACTTTTTTGATTTTAGTTTGTATTTTTTTGTTTTATATTTTGGGTTTTAGATTTAATCACTATATTTCTCCACCCTAAATCTATACAAAATAATCTCATCTTTTTCAGGATTAATTCCGCCTTTTCGGCAGGCAATAGAAACTTGCTGGTGGGGCGTATCAACTCCTTCTAAATCCGGCAAAAGAAGTCCCGAACGGCCATCCTGCGTTTTTACCAAAACTCCATATTTTTTTGCATCTAATTCTTTGATCTCTTTGATTTGTTCTGGTTCGCTTAGAATGCTCACTTCATAATTTAATTCTGATAATTCTTCTTTATCGACCGGCAAGAAGCGATAATCTTGACTGCAAGAAGAGATAGCATTAGAAATAATTTCCTCGGCGATATTTTTTCGTGTTGGCAAATATGTGCCAATACACCCCTTAAGTTCTTTTCCTTTTTTAATAGTCACGAAAACACCGGCTTGACGACTGTAAAATTCTTCCGGCAAATCTTTGGGTACATCAATAATTTTGCCGGTTTTAACATAAGTTTCAATGGCTTGTTTGGCTAAATTGATATAGGAATTACTCATATTTATTTTTATTATGTGTCATCCTGAACAAAACGAAGGGCCTCTCAATTTGTTTGAGAAATCTGACATTCGTCAGAGATTCTTCGGCGCTTAAACTTAAGCGCCTCAGAATGACAATAATAAACTACGTTTTATTTTATCATTTTTTACAATTTTAAGCAAAAAAAAGAAGAGGTTTTCCTCTTTTATTTTTCATTTAATAATCAACTAAAGAACGATCGGCTTCTGTTGCTTCCTTCCCATCGATTACCATTAAATCAAGATGTCTTATATTAGTGCGGTCATACACGCCGATTATACCGTATCTCTTTTTTCTTGATCCATGCCACCGTATCCCTCTTTCTCCAATTGAAAAAGTCTCTCTATCAAAGGTCCAAGTGCCATTTACAGTATCAATTATGAGATTTTCTGTCTGTTGTTCGGCTTCTTCCGCGGTAATAACTTGTGTATAACACCTGTTGCTAGCATACTTCAGAACTACTAAATCCTCCTTTCTAAATTTTTCTTCCATTTTTCACCTCCTAAAAAGAGCAATTCTATTTAAAAGATAGCAAACTCTGTATTTTATGTCAATGCTAGATATCTAAAAAAATGTCATTAGTCATTACGAGGAGTAATCCTAAAAGGAACGATGACGAAGTAACCCCATGCCACTAAATAAGAATTCTATAAAATCACGGGATTGCTTTATTTGTCCATTCGGATTCGCTTGCAATGACGTTTTGTAACTTAAAATTTACCACCAAATATCCAACTCCAAACGGTCCTTCATAAGAAAGAATCTCCGGTTGCCAATTTAAACCGTCCAAGACACCAAGTAAGATAATAATTGAACGAAGGCCGCATTCGCCGGCTTGGTCAATTAAATCCGGATCTAAATTTAAAATTCCTTTGACGTTTTTAGCTTTGATAAGCTCTATAAGTTTTTTATCAAATTCTTTTCCACGTGGAGAATATCCTACAGGCGCATCCGGAGTCAAACGATGAGAAAGATCTCCAGAGGCAATAAAAGCGATTTTTTTATTTGATTTTTTAATAACTTCTCCAATTGTTTTTCCAAACTCAAAATGCCTCTTGTAGCTTAAATATGAAAAAACAATCGGCACCAAATTAACATCCGGCAAATTTTTAGTCAGATAATATAAAGGCACTAAAGCGCCATGATCAAGAGGAATATTTTCAATTAAACTAACAGGAATTTTTGCCTCGTTTGATTTTTCACAAATACTTTTACTAACATCTAAATCATTTTTAAAACTCATAGTCAAATTTGAACCAAACATCATAAAGTCACCAGCCAGAGTAGGGGATACATTAATTACCATTTGATCTATTTCAACTGGCCCATGAGGTGAAACAATAATTACTGTTTCGGGTTTTGATTCAACAAATTTCTCTGAAAGTTTTTTCATCGCCTCAACGATTTGAGAAGCTTGGGATAGATTTTCCTGGCCGATTTCCGGAATAATAATCGGCGGGTGAGGACAAATAGCGGTAAATGTAAGCATAAATTTTCCAATAATTATTTTTGTTTTAGTAAGGTTATTTAGATAAAAAGCGAAGAAATCAAAAATCAAATCTCAAAAATTAAAAATACATATTAAAAATAGAAAATTTTGAATTTTGATTTGTAATTTTTTATTTTTATTTTTGATTTTTTATTTTTCTATTCAATAATATCCAAACTTTCTCCGCACCTAACACACCTTCCTCTTTTATCAAGCCGTATAACATGGTATCCGTTCCGGTCAATCATCAGCTCTTTACATCTTGGACAATAAGTGTCTTCAGAGGCAAGGCCGGGCACATTGCCGCTGTAGACATATTTAAGACCTTCATCTAATCCAATTTGACAAGCTTTTTCAAGCGTTTCAATCGGCGTCTCTGGCAAATGCTGCAGTTTCCAGGAAATTAAACCGGAAAATTGAGAAATATGCCAGGGAGTTTCTGCGCCCAATTCTTCTTTGATAAATTTGGCAATATCTTTAAACATTTTTTCATCATCGCTTAAAGCTGGAATAACCAAAGTAGTCACTTCAAGCCAAATTCCTAATTTTTTTATTCTTTTTAAATTTTCTAAAACCGGCTTAAGCCTTCCGCCGCAATTTTTCCGATAGAATTCATCGGAAAATGATTTTAAATCCACATTAATTGCATCAAGATAAGGAGCAATCATATTTAAAGCCTCTTCTGTCATAAATCCATTGCTGACCCAGATATTTCTTAAATTTTTATCATAGGCTAATTTCATTATTTCTAAAGCATATTCTAAAAATATTGTCGGTTCAGTATAAGTATAAGCGATACTCTTACAATTATTATCTAAAGCATCCTGCACGATTTTTTCTGGGGGCAAATCCCGACCTGAAATTTCACCATTTTTAAGCCTCGGGCCCTGAGAAATATCCCAATTCTGACAATTAGCGCATCTAAAGTTACACCCAACAGTGGCAATAGAAAGAGATTGACTTCCCGGAGAAAAATGAAAAAACGGTTTTTTTTCAATTGGATCAACATTTTCGGCAATTGCTTTCCCATAAACCAAGGAGTAAAGCATACCGTCTTTATTTTCCCTTACTCCGCAAATTCCTCTTTTATTAGGCAATATAACGCAACGGTGATTACAAAGACCGCATTGAACTATATCATCTTTAAGTTTTTTATAAAGTAAAGCTTCTTTCATATTTTTATTCTAACACTTTCTAAAATTTTATGCAAAAAATAATCGGTGTCAAAACCGCTAAATTCTATTTTCACATATTTCTTCCATTTTCCGTCTCTCTTTACTAAAAATACTATTGTTCCTCCCATAGTATTTTATCCCTTCTTTAAATCACAAAATCAAACCCATAAATTTTGTCAAAAACTTTTAACAATGCTATAATAAAAACAATGAAAAAACGGATTTTTATTGCCATAAATCTGCCTGATTCAATAAAGCAAGAATTACTATCATATCAGAAAAAACTTAAGAATCTTAATGTCAGATGGACGAAATCTGATAACTTTCATATTACTTTGACTTTTATCGGTTATGTATCTGAAGAAGAAATTGAAAAAATTTTAAAAATAACTCAAGAAACAGCCTCAAAATTTAGCCCTTTTTTAATAGAATTAAATAGAATCTGTTTGGGGCCAACCCCCGAGAGGGCGCGAATGATTTGGGTAGAAGGCAAAGCCAATGGAGACTTAATAAATTTAGAAAAAAAACTAAAGAAAGAACTGGTAAAAGAAAAGATTAACTTTGACGGGAAATATCCATTAAAAGTCCATATAACTTTAGCCAGAGCCAGAGGAAACGAACTAAAAGGAATAAATATAGATAGAAAACTTGACGGATTGAATCTTGAAGTAAAAAATATCGATGTGATGGAAAGTAGATTGAATAGAGATGGAGCAAAATATAAAATTTTAGAACGGTTTGAATTAATACGACAAACTATCAGCTAAACAACCATACACATATAATGCGGCCGCATTATATGTGTTATAATTTGATTTGAAATGAATAAATTTAAAAATAATAAAATTGATATTTTAGGAGTTAAAATAGACCAAATTACCACTGAAGCGGTTCTTGATAAAATTAAAAATTTTTTAGAATCAAATAGTGGACATTATATTGCGACAGTAAATCCCGAAATGATTATAGCGGCGCAAAAGGATAAAAAATTTCAGGAAATTATTAACAATGCGGATATTGCAATTGCTGACGGAATTGGAATTTTGTTCGCAGCATTTTTTCTTAATTCAAAAATAAAAAAACTTAAAATAAATCCAGTAGTAAAATTCGCATATCCTTTTACTAGATTTTCATCAATATTATCTGTCGAAACTATAAATAATATAAATTTATTTATATATAATTTAATTATATATATTTGTATGTTATTTATTTTTCCTTTAGCATATATAGCAAAGCTGCCAAAACCAATACCAGAACGCATTGCGGGAATTGATCTTATTGATAAAATTTGTGAAGTTGATTTTATAAGAAAAAAAAGAATATATTTATTAGGAGGAGGAAAAGGAATAGCAGAAAAATCTGCTAATATTCTTAAAAAAAAATATTCTTATTTAAATATTGTTAACTCGGAAATGGGAATCCAATGCCAGTATAATTTAAAAAAAGAAAATACTGAATTGATAAATAGAATCAATCGAGCCAAACCAGATATTCTTTTCGTTGCATTCGGCGCTCCAAAGCAGGAAAAATGGATTGCTGAAAATTTAGAAAAAATTCCTTCTGCAAGATTGGCAATCGGGGTCGGAGGTTCGTTTGATTTTATTTCCGGAAGGGTAAAACGTGCCCCAAAAATTGTGCGACGTATTGGATTGGAATGGCTTTGGAGATTTTTGCTCCAGCCCTGGCGGGCAAAAAGAATTTTCACAGCGACGATTGTATTTGGATGGAAAGTTTTTTGGAATGGCTAAAGAATAAGTTGAAAGTTGAAAAGTCGCAATAAAGTTGAAATTCACTCTTTATGATGTTTTGAGCGTTTGCTACAGCAATTCAGTCTAAAGGCTGAATTCCAGCTTCTTGTCTGTTGGTTCAGGTCAAAGGCCTGAACCAACGAGAAAACTTATAACGGAATGGCATTGGCTATTTAGAAAACTAAACCTATAGTTTAATCGGGACGATTGAACCAACGAGTATTCTGAAATAAAAAAAGAGAGATGAATGTTTTCATCTCAAGGTATTAAAACGTTCACATAAGGATAAGTATTGCAAATTCATACATTCTTTTTGTGCGTCGATTATCTCTGATTGACGCCTTATTATCTCAATCAACTCTTCTTTCTCTTGGTTTAGTTTTGCTATTTCTTGCTCTAATTTACGCTTTTCTTCCTTTATAATTTCAACTTCTTCGTTTTGCATTTTACCCTCCTATTTTTTGTTAATTTAAACCTACCACATCATTGAAACTACGTCAATCCTGAACCAAAAATTTACAACCCCGTCTAAAATGTTATCCTGAACCTGTCTGCCGATAGGCAGGCTTGTCTTAGAATCTACAATGCTGTTAAAATAGTTTAAAAGATTTTGAAATAAAATCCCGTAGGGATACCTAATGGCACTTGTCCTGAATTTATTTCGGGATTCAAAACAACAAAAAGAGAATCTTTTTTGAAAATTTAAATTTATGTCAACTCAAAATTCAAAAATCCGCGTCCGTTTTGCGCCGTCGCCGACCGGAGAACCGCACATTGGAAATATTCGATCAGCGCTTTTTAATTGGCTTTTTGCCCGACATCATAACGGAGAATTTATTTTACGGATTGAAGACACCGATAGAAATAGAATAGTTGAGGGAAGTTTGGAAAAAATTTTAGAAAGTTTAAAGTGGCTTGGATTGGATTATGACGAAGGACCTTATTTCCAATCTGAACGGCTGGATATTTATAAAAAGTATGCCGAACAATTATTAAAAGAAGGAAAAGCGTATTACTGTTTTTGTACGCCGGAAAGATTAAAAAAAATGCGGCAAGCGCAAACGGCGAAAAAACAAGCGCCGAGATATGATCGTTTATGTTTGTCGTTAAGCGAAAAGGAAATTAAAAGAAATATCGCCGCGAAAATTCCTTATACGATTAGATTAAAAATTCCCGAAGGCAAAACAAAATTCAAAGATTTAATTCATGGCGAAGTTATTTTTCAAAATAAAGAAATTGATGACCAGATTCTTTTAAAATCAGACGGGTATCCTACTTATCATTTGGCAAATGTCATTGATGACCATTTAATGAAAATTTCTCATGTTATCCGCGGAGAAGAATGGCTTTCAAGCACCCCCAAGCATATTATTTTATATCAAGCGTTAAACTGGAATCCGCCAGAATTTGCCCATTTGCCGATAATTTTAGGACCAGATAAATCAAAATTAAGCAAGCGGCATGGCGCGGCTTCAGTTTTAGAATATCGTCGGCTTGGTTATTTGCCAAAAGCCTTGATTAATTTTATGGTCCTCCTTGGTTGGAATCCGAAAACAGAGCGGGAAATTTTTTCGCCAGAAGAATTGATTGAACAGTTTTCTTTGGATAAAATTCAAAAGAGCGGTGCGGTTTTTAATATTCAGAAACTTGATTGGATAAACGGACAATATATCCGTAAATTAGATTTAGATAAGTTGACTAATTTTTGTATTCCATATCTTGAGAAAGCGGAATTGATTGAAAAAAATCAAAAATCAAAAAAGCCAAACTACCCCAAACCTAACAAAAATCAAAATGACAATTTAAAATTTAAAATTAAAAAAACTGATGAGATAGTCTCATTTGAATGGCTTAAAAGTGTGATTTTCTTAGAGCAAGAACGGATGAAAAAATTGAGCGAGATAGGGGAGTTGACTGAATTTTTCTTTGTTGATAAATTATATTATGAACCGGAACTTCTTGTCTGGAAAAAAACAAGTTTTTCAGAAACAAAAGAAAACCTTGACGAAATAGAAAAAACATTGTATAATGTAAAAAATGCGGATTTTGCGGAAAATGGGCTTAAAAATGCCTTAAAAGATTTAATTAATAAAAAGGGCAGAGGAGAAATATTATGGCCCCTAAGAGCCGCCCTAAGCGGCCGTAGAGCATCTCCAGGGCCATACGAGATAGCCCAGGTATTGGGAAAGGAGAAAGTTTTGAAAAGAATTAGGGAAGCAAAGAAAAAAATTAAACTTCCTTAAATCATAAAATACACACTGTCATTGCGAGGAGTGAATAAAACGAAGTGGAATGAACAACGAAGTAATCCCATTATTCAACTCTTAGAGTTATAGCATCGGGATTACTTCGTCATCCTTGCGTGATTCCTCGCAATGATAAGATGAATAACTATGCTCAAAAAAATAAAAACCAACGGCTATATTTTTATATTAACAGCATTACTGACGATTCCTCTTTTTAGCAATATTCAGAATTTAAAAGCAGAAACAGTTGAAGAAATAGAAAGTAAAATCAGTGCTCATGAACAACAGCAAAAAAATCTTGAAATTAAAAAAGAGGAGTACTTGAAAATTATCAGAGAAAAACAAGCCGAGCAGGACAATCTTGAAAATCAAATCGCTATTCTTGATGCTCAAGAGTCAAAATTAGAAATAGATATCCAGCAAACTCAATTACAAATTGATGAAGCATCCCTTGAAATTCAAAAAACTATCCTTAAAATTGAAAAAGCTGAAAGAGAAATCATCCGTCAAAAGGAAATTTTAGCTGAATTATTAAGAACCATATACAAAAATGATCAGGAATCCTTTTTAGAAATTCTCTTGAAAAATAACACTCTCTCAGAATTTTTAGATCAGGTAGAATACATTGAACAAATACAAAGCCAATCCCAGAAAACCTTGAATGATATAAAGAAAACAAAAAATGAATTAAAATTCTGGAAGATTAAACAAGAAGAAAAAAAAGAAGAATTAAAAGAATTAAAGATTAAACAAATTAGTGAAAAAGAAGCTTTAGAGACAGAAAAAGAAGCTAAAAAAACTCTACTTCAAAAGACAGAAGGCGAAGAGCGAAAATTTCAAGGGCTCTTATCTCGCATTTACCAGCAAAGAAAAATGATTTTGGGGGATATAGAACGCCTTAAACGGGAAAAAGAAAAAGAATTGGCCCGACTCCAGGCGCTTCAGGCAAAACCAACTACCGGCCTTGCTTTAGAAAATTGGTATTATTCACAAGAGGATTCCCGCTGGGCAAATGTAAATATTGGATTTTCAAAATCTTTAATGAAACACTACGGCTGCGCGGTAACCTGTGTGGCAATGGTTTTCAAATACTATGGCATTGAAATCACCCCCGGTCAATTAGCTCGCCAGCCGATATTTTATTATGACCTTATTGTCTGGCCTAAACAATGGAGATTTTTGGACCTTATAGTAAACACAAAACACACAGGAGTAGATTGGGAAAGAATTGACCAAGAAATCGCTGCTGGTCATCCGGTGATTATCTTTGTTAGGGCAAATCACCGAAAAGGCGGACATTATGTTGTTATCCACAGCAAAGATGTCTATGGCAGATATGTTGTCCATGATCCTATCTGGGGGCCGAATATCTATCTTGATTCAACCCGCCAAAATATCGCTACATTATACAATACTTCAACAAGCATAGACCAAATGATTATTTATCATTAAAATAAGAAATTATTTTCCCCCTTTTTAAAGGGGGATTTCCGTCTACGGCGGCGGATCAGCCGTAGGATGAGGGGGGATTTTTATGAATTTTTATAATCCACAAAAAAGAGCGGAAGTTATCAGGCAGAAGATGATGAAAGACGGAAAATATTTAATTGCTCAAATTGGAGGCCGTGTTCAGGAAACGATTTATCCTCATAAAACTCTTGATACTTATTTTAGACACAAAGATTATATGGACAATGAAGAATGGTTTTCCGCGTCTTTGGATGAAATTTGGTCGTCAAAGTTTATCGGTTTATCTGATAATTTTAAATTAAAGCCAATAGAAGAAATTAAAAAAAAAATTAGAATTTCAAAATCCAGCTTATTCTGCCGGATTTAATTTAAAAAAAGATCCGAGAAATTACAGCAAAGTTTTTACAATTCAGCTTGCTGGCTGTGATTTTGACTGCAATTATTGCTATGTGCCCAAGCAAATAAATGTTGCTAATCCTACTTTAGAAAAATTCTTTTCAGCGAAAGAAAATAATTAATTATTTTCTTTCAGCTAAAGAAAAGTCCAAAGAGCCGATGAATGTTGTCAGAATAAGCGGTGGAAACCCGACGATTGTTCCGGAAATAATTATTAAATAAAAAATCAAAATTTGGATGTTTATCTGTGAATTGATTCAAATCTTTCAACGGCAAAATATCTGGAAAATTTAAAAAAAGATTTAAAAAATATTTTTAACCAGAAAAATATCGGCGTGGTTGGATGCTTTAAAGGAACTTGCGAAAAAGATTTTTAAATTCTTACTGGCGCCGAACCGAAATTTTACAAAAACCAATTTAAAACAGCAGAATGGTTTTTAGAGCAGGGGACTGATTTTTATGTTTATCTGCCGGCTTTGGTT